>Ga0302309_10000065_pt1 | contig 143421 bp, 116 predicted proteins | sample III_Palsa_N1_1_FD_200453 | JGI IMG/M metagenome (GOLD analysis project Ga0302309, IMG submission 200453) | Peat permafrost microbial communities from Stordalen Mire near Abisko, Sweden - III_Palsa_N1_1 | ecosystem: Environmental > Terrestrial > Soil > Palsa > Peat permafrost | place: Sweden...
TGGTGTTTCAAAACCGGCTTCCAGTACATGCACTGTCAGGCCGTTGACTCCGTTAACATACCGTTCGCGTATGCCTGCCGGTAGTTCCATGTCCTTTAATTGATCTTTTGTTTTCATATGATTTGTTCTTTTTTCTGCTAATACCTCCAAAGGGCGGATCAAAACCGCTCCCAAGGCAGTAAGCGCTGTGTTTATTACAAAGTTTCTGCGTTTCATAGGATGATTAATGTGTTCAACAATTGTGAAAGCAAAATTGGTAATTAATTAAAGGCAGGTCATTAGCGCGATTATGCTTTTTATTGACCTAATTATGCCTGGACCGGTAAACGAGAGGAGTTTCGTTTGTAATGCTTTTGAAAAAACGATTGAAAGAGGCCGGGTCAGAAAAATCCAAACGATAGGCAATTTCGGCAACGGAATTGTTTGTATACAGCAATAATGATTTAGCCCCTTGTAATATCATTTCTTTTATAACTTCCGAAGCAGTTTTTCCTGTGTTTTCTTTTACTATTTTGTTTAAATTAGGTACTTCTGGTTTTTTTAATCAATTGTGTTTAGTTGATAGATCTTTCGGTGGATTTGATAGGTTTATCATTAATGCTGGCAAATCTTTCAATAATAATCCCCTGATCATTAAACAATACAACTTCGACACCATAACTGTGATACCATTGACCGGTTTTAGCGTCTTTCCACTCCTCTTCAAAACGGATCGCATTTTTAATCAGTTTGGCTCCCCAAACTTCTTTTGAAATTTCAAAATCCGCTTCTTTAGCAAATTGTGCCTTTAGGTAGGCTATAATTGCCGCTCTGCCTTTTATCATATCGGTCCTGTAGCGCCATTCCGCATCAGGGCTGTAAAGCGCAGCAATTTTTTCAGGATCACGTGTGTTCCAAACCCCTTCGTTGATCTTAAGTTTGGCAATTGCAGATTCCTGCGTGAATGGAGGCTTAATGGTGTCCTGTGCGTTCGCAGTTAAGTAAAATCCGGTCATTATCATTATGGTTACAAATGCAACAGATAAGATCGAACGTAAAGAAAAGGCATGACCCGATGTGGTCAGGTTTGTTTTTTAAATCGTTTTCATTTTTTTAAATTTTATTTAAATTTTACAGAATTATTTAAAAACTTATAGTGGGACCTCCCTTGTTTGCATTAACGAAATGCCCCATGTTTTTGTAATTCAAATGTCGGGATAGTATCAGTTCCGTAACATGGACACATCGTTTTTTGACATGGACGATTTGCAGCATATGGTCAATCATTCCTGACAAAAAAATCACAACCGGCGTATTAACAAATCAGTATCGTTCTGAAAAAGAATATTTCAGTGGCTACCAGTTGGATATTATAGTCGCATCCCCGGATTTAGTTCATAGAGCCCAAATGATCTTGACGCAGCCGGTTTGTCTATGATTTAGAAATATCAAGATACCATCCTTATTGATTATTGGCCGGACTGCCGGAATTCGCAATGGGAAAAAATTGTCGGTGACGAATAACATCAAATGCTACTATTCAGGGGGATAATAATAGGTTGGTAATAATTTTATTTGGTTTGTATCAGCCAGGTGCCCGCACTATTTCGCCTATTTTTTACACCGCACTAATTTCTGAAGTCAGGTGGTGGTAAACCGGTATTTTTTTTAAAGAAACTAGAGAAGTAGGATACATTTTCGAACCCAAGTTCATACGTGATATGCTTAACAGATCTGTCAGTATAACACAAAAGCCGTCTGGCCTCTACCGTAATGGTCAGCACCTGTTGGTTAATGGTGGAGCAACGAATTAACCTAATAATAAAAATCCATGCTTAATTTGATTTTGTCCATGTTCCGCCTTTGATTATTTGGCAACCTTTATATCCAGTAAACAAGAGTTTTTTACATTAAAAAATAAAAATATGAGTACTAAACAAAAATTTCCGACCCCGCCATGGGAGATGGATACCGCAGCAGAAAGATTAAAATTTGAAGAGGCCGCCTGGAATAGCCATGATATCGGCTAGATCCTGGAGGGCTACGCGGACAATATCGAAATGCGTGACGGCCTTTCATTTGTTAAAGGCAAACAGGAGCTTGGCGATTTTTTAAAACAAAATTAAGCAGCCATCCGGGTTACCGTGTGAAACTTGACCTTTGGGGTGCCCTTAAAGGACGCATGGCGGTAAGGTTCGAGGCAGAATGGCACGATGGCTCCGGCCAGTGGCACAGGGACTATGGTGTCCAGGTATTTCAATTCAATGATGAAGGGTTAGTAGAGCATCGTTATGCAAGCCAGGAAACCGCCGGAATCGCTGAAGCGGACCGCCAGTTATCTTAATGATAGTTAATTAAAGCAAAGAGCCGGATATCCGGCTCTTTGCTTTTTAAGCTTCCTGAAGTTTATTAAACCCTACCTTATTACGAAATATTGCCGGAGAAACACCAGTATGTTTTTTGAAGAACCTGCTAAAGTAAAACTCATCCCCATAGCCCAGTTCAAACGCGATCTGTTTTACGGGTTTCGCGGTCAGATATAGTTCACGTTTGGCTTCAGTCGCCATCCGTTCGGCAATTAAATCCGTCAGTGTTTTATTGAAATATTGCCTGGAAATATTGTTTAATACAGGCGTTGATACGTACAGCAGGTCGGCATAATCAGCCGAACTATGCCGCGTTCTGAAGTGTTCCTCAATAGCATTTTTAAGCGTTACTACCATGGGGTTGGCATGCTCTATTGCACTGAAATCGCCTTTTTGTTATTCCATTTTGACCCTGGAGGCATTGATCAAAAAGATCTTTAAATAAGAAATAACGACCTCATGGTCTGGCTTGTCATGCTGTTTTAACTCATCTGTAATTTCCCCGGCGATAATTTGAAGTGTATTTATTTCAGCAGTTGAAAGCTCTACAAACACCACATACATTAATATTCACACAATAATTAGGGTTACCGTTTCTACATGCTACACATATACCACAATTAAAATAGGGTATAATGGTTACCATATCTCCCCTTTGAAATCCAGGAGCATTATCAAAGTCAACCAATTCACCTGATAATTCATGTCCCAATATTCGGGGGTAGGTAAAAAATGGCTGTGTGCCCTCATAAGCATGCAAGTCTGTTCCGCAAATACCTATACGCTTAATTTTTATAATGGCGTTTCCTCCCGTTAAAGCAGGATCTGGCCTTTCCAAATATTCCATGTTCCCGGGTTGTGCACAAACCAATGTATTCATTTTGTATTTATTAGTTCCAATGACTAGGATTTCTAAAGCCGGTAAATGTTTTTTTTATTATATGATTAACCAAAATCCCTTCAAGCCTTATGGCATTCCCGTAAAAACCTGTGTTTCTACTTTTTGATGTACTAACAATCATACATCAAGTACTATATTATATAGTGAGGCATAACCTATTTACTGAAAATACAATCTCCGAAACTATTATAAATATCCTGATCCGGATACCATTTTTACTATGCGCTATACCCCTGGTTAAACACAATATCGCAAGCGGAAAAGCAAACATATGGCTAAATCCAGTGAACGTATAAATTTTTAGTACTTTCTGTTTTTTCCAATATCGCTTAAGGCATAGGATAAATGAACTCCTTTCTCCATATGAAAATGATACAGAGGAACAAAAAGCAAAAGATCGATTGTTCAAAATTTCGATGAAAAAGATTTCATCCTAAACCATTCACTACTTTGCTATTATCATCTGGGTGTTTGGCCAACCAATGGCGTTCCCAAATTTCATGAATTGGCGACCAATCTTGATATATAAAAGAGCCCATATTTTTATTTAACAATTGGTTGATATTGAAGCTAATTTCTTTAAATCCTCAAGGAAAAAGTTCGAAAACTGCGGTCGAAGGGTCACTTAAGGAAACATCATACTACAGGTGTTTCCTTTTTTTATGCCTATAACAAAATGATAGACAGCCCGTTAATTCTCTTCAAAAAGAGTTTGATGTTCATTAGTGAAATTTCATACAAATTTAAAATCGGGCTTATTTATACTAAATTATTTCCCAATCTATCTTTTTAGAGTTCGACTTCCTTTTATGGTCGTTTATATGAGCATTTTCCGAAAAACTTTTACCACACTAATTTCCCAAAAGTTAATACAATTTACTTTTACAAACACAACTCCGCAATCTAAAGCACGTAGCCTGTTCAGCTTGTCGTAATATCCAATCCCGCAAAAAAATTAATGGTATAAAGGCTCTTAATATCCATCATAAGCCCACCAATTCACCTTGGTATGTGAAATCATTATACACATTTTCACATGTTGTATCATATTTCAAATTTATCAACCGCCAGCGTGATTTTACCCTATTTTTATGACAAACAGTTGGTTATAAATACTCTAATCAAAAAAATGATTGGATATAGTTAGTCAAAACAGGCACTAAATTGTTGGGCACAGGCGCTGTAATAACAGCGAAAAGGGCAAACATAAAGTAATATAATTTCTTTGGCTACGGCTAATGGCAATGCAATTTAATACATACATATATGAAAACAATTACGAAATCATTTAAAGCAGTTATTTATGGCGAAGCTGATTTGGCAGAACTTGGAAAATTCGCGTTGACAATGATAACTTTAATTTTGATCGTACTATATTTCTTTAGGAATAAATTAATCGGTTGGTAAATAGTGAATCGATCCATGACGTTATTAAAGACTACGACTAATATGTGCCACCTGATGTAAGCACATTTTTAGTAAGATGTAAAGCTTTCAAAGCTGAGCAGCTCAAATACAAATTGTAAATAGAACATTCGACAACTATAAAACAAAATTGTATGTCAAACTTAACAAAACACCTGATCAAAGAACTTTTAATTGCGGGCACTTTGCTAACCGGCTTATTATTATATGGCTATTTCTTCCGGTAATTTTTTATTTAAGCAAAACATAGAGCGCGAGCACCCAGGCCGAAAAATAATATACCGATTTACTGGCAATCATCAATGATAGTCTGCCGCATGCGGTTGCTCTATTTTATTGTCGATAGCGAACTCCTTACTAACAGCACAGTCTTTGCAAACATTGCCTATTTTTCAAAATAAAATGATAGGATAAACGCCCAATTCTTGCCTGTAGAAAAGTCAAAACATTAAAGAAACTATTTTAATCGTGACTTTAAGCATTAGGCATTTTATAATTAATGCAAAAATATTCAACTTTAATAGGAATATTACAATAAAATAATATTAAAAATACGATGTATTATAGCAAAAATGAATAAAATGAATAAAATTATCATTTGGGGTAAAAAAAAACGAGTAAATATATCCTCAAATCGTGCAATATAAGTCACGATTCCTCAAATCGAAATCCCGATGTAATTTACCTATATTCAGTTAATAATCTTTCGCATAGCTCCTTCCAGCCATTACTGCAAAGCGCATACTAAATAACTCTTATGAACTTTAAAAATCCCTACGCACGTAAAAGATAAACGATCATCGCCTCACTTGTCTCAAAAAACATGACCGATAATAAACTATTAATGCATCCAAAATTTAAGAAGAACCGATCTTTACTTTATTAATTATAATAATGGTATACTATCTGCTTAACGGTATTCGTGATTTTAACATTCATTTCGTTAATAGATAATTTTTTTTTAAACAACTATCTCGAACCTGAAACAATTTTATTTGCGGGCACGTAATAAGCGTTTGGATTAAATACCCAATTATTTAATCCGTTACTATATGTATAGATTTCAATTCTGCGAGTAAATGATAAGTGGTAAAAAGAAAGATTATCGTGAAAAAGAGGGTAACTCATTCACCATCAATGGAATAGACTTTGATATTAACATTCAGGAATTCAAAGACTTTTTAATTCACAGTTCTACTTTTATGGATATTACCAAAGAAGGTTTTGACACCATGATTGGCAACATATCCGATATTATTTTAGATAATGAAAATCAAAGTTCAATGTTGGAAGAGTTGCGACCACAACTAAAATTTCTGAGGGAGATAAACCTTTACCTAAAGAGTATTTACTGCAATAACAATTTAGATTAATATTGTTATTTAGTATTTTTAGCTTAAAATAACATTATCCCGTTCCACTTTCTGAGGCGAACCAGTCCGTAGTTTTCACTAAAAGATCATTATATTTTTCTAAAATTTCCAGGTATTTATTTTTCCAGTATTCAGTATCAGATGGTTGCTGAGCCACAACTTTAACAATATTGAGGCTGTTGAAATTACTTACATGTTTAAAATCGTCAGACTTAAATATATAGGGGAATTCGATGGAAAAATCATGTTTTATATATATACCGATTTGATAAATTATTTCTGTTTTTAAATATGGTTGGTTAAACCAATAGTATACTGATCTCCGGTTAACTTTGGCAAGTCTGGCTAATTCGCTAATGCTATAGCCCTCGCGCCTAATTACCATTTCTACGATTTGTCCGCGGTGAGTATCCATAGTTATTAGTCACTTCTTTTAAATTTTATAGTTAAATTCGTCTCGTCATTATCTTTGTGAATAATTCAACTATAAATCATACAACGTCTTTAGCTGGCTACATTCAATGCCAACTGCTTAACTTTTACTACTACGGCGCAGTCTAATTGTTCGATAATCATCAGAACTTTTGTTCCCATAACCTTGTTTACAAAACCTTCCTGGTTCAAAAGCAAGCCATCTGTAATTTTAACTTTATCGCCAACCTTTAAACTTTTCAAACTAACCACTTCGGCATCCGCATAATTTTTTGTGATCAACCTTATTTGTTCAATTTCATCCTCTGTAATTATCACAGGCTTGCCATCGTTTGATAACAGATTAATTACCCCTGATGAATATCTAACTTTATTCACCTCAAGTGGAGAGGCCTTCACAAAAAGATATGATGAAAAAAAAGGTTTTTCTATTGTCTTTACTCTATCGGCCCATTGATTCCGGGATGTGATTAAAGGACAATAGGAAATGATTCCCTGTTCCTTTAAATTTTTATCCACTTTCCGTTCGAAATTAGATCGCGTGTAGACAACCATCCACTGGGCAATATTTTTCTTGAATCCTATAATCATAATTTCACGATTTAGCTTTAGTAAGATGTATACAGAAATTATCGTACCAAACAAATTTGGTTTCCAATTAATTAATTGCCGATAAATAATAAATGTTTAAACATTTATTATTGTTTTGTATGTGACTATTAATCAATACATAATGCTTTATTATCGTCGATTATTTATTTGATGAAATTTTTCCAAATAAGCTATTTTGCAAAAATTTAACGCATCCGATCATTCTTTGCAATGCAATCCAAGGCAACGTGAATATTGAAGTTTCTCACTTATACAATTATTGCATTCCTTCTCACTTTTTCACAATATCCTTCATGCTGTTATACAGATTTTCACACATTGTATCAGATTGATATAATTTTACAATACTAATAATTAATGGCCTATTTTTATGAAAATAATTTACCAAAGTGTTAGATACATTATCATTAATAACACTTATAATTATTTTGTTTGATAACAAAGCTCACTGTAAGTGAAGTGGCGAAGCCATATAATCTGAACAAAAATACGCTCCCCTTTTGAGTACTATTACATATATCCGGGTATCAATTCCAGAAATGCCTGTCTAAACCGCATCATGTTACAATACCTAATTAACTAATATGAATATAAATAACCGTACGCTCCTGTTATTGGTACTATCCATTATCCTTTTTGCGGCATCATCCTGCAATACGTACAAGAACATCCCCTATTTCCAGAATGTTGACCGTTCAAATACTGTAAATGAGAAAATCGATAATTACTCACCAATTACCATTCAAAAACAGGATATTTTAGGAATTACGGTAACCAGCCTTAATCCGGACGCCTGGAAAGATGATACCGAAAAACCAAACGGGTATTTGGTTGACATGAACGGCAATATACAATTACCCCTGGTAGGAAGCATAAAAGCTGAAGGTTTTACTACCAATGACCTGCGGCAGCAAATAGAATCAAAACTGGCAACTTATTTAAAAGAACCGTCGGTAAATGTAAGAATAATCAATTTCAAGATATCGGTAATTGGAGATGTAGCGCATCCTAACGTTTACCCGATACCAAATGAACGTGTAACCGTTCCTGAAGCTTTGGGCCTTGCCGGCGACTTAAATATAACCGGTATAAGAAATAATGTGCTGCTGATACGGGAAGTTAACGGCAACAGACAATTCATTAATATTGATCTTACCACCGCCGATCTTTTTAAATCCCCTTATTATTATCTGAAAAACAACGATGTAATTTATGTGCAACCTGATAAAACGAAATCTAATTCAGGCGATAGAAGCTATCGAACCATCAGCCTGGTTTTAGCTACCTTATCATTAGTGGCAACCATTGTACTTACCGCTGTAGTAAATAAATAATATGAAAAACGAACGCCTTTACCTTGCCTCTGCGTTTAACGACCAAGAGTCGGCTCCGCAAAAAGACATCCGTGGATTATTTACTAAATATCTGCATCACTGGCCTTTTTTCCTGCTCAGCCTGGCATTCACCATTAGTATCGCCTATTTTTATATCAAAAGCACAAAACCTGTTTATGATATAAAAGCTACGCTGGCTATAACCGATGAAAAAAAATCTCCGGACGCTAAAGAAGCACTGGCTGAAATTGATGTTACCGCACAACCAAAAGACATAGAAAGCGAAGTTGAATTCATAAAATCAAGGCCATTGATCCGCCAGGTTGTTGACGCTTTACAACTAGCAGTAAATTATAAAGATGCGAGCTATAAACACAGCGATCTGTATGTTAATACGCCGGTAAGGTTTAAACTTATACAAAGCTCGGGAGACGAAAGTGATCTGTCACTTTTAATTCTTATTAAAGATGCCAATTCATTTGTAATAAAAACATCAAATGGCGAATCGCCGGTGTACAATTTTAATACAACATTAAAGAATGATCTGGGTACCTGGAAACTCACAAAAACTCCAAATTTTGATAGTTTTATTGGTAAAATCATTACCATCAATATACAAAATCCGGAAGATGTGGTTACTATGTATCAAAATTCCATTGCCGTAACACTTAATAAAGATGCGCCTATTATTGAGCTGGAGCTGGAAGATGAAATTCCGCAGAGGGGAAAGGAAATTTTAACCCAATTAATCAATGCCTATAAAGTTTCGAGCATTGAGGATAAAAACAAAGTGACGCAAAGCACCCTGAAATTTATTGACGACAGGTTATCAACCCTTACAGGTGAATTGACAAACGTTGAAAAAGATGTAGAAGGCTTTAAAAGCAGCATAGGGCTCACAGATATTTCATCAAAATCTAAATTCTATTTAGACAATGTTCAATCGAACGATTCGCGTTTAAATGATGTTAATATTCAGCTTAACGTAATTGAAGGTATTGAACGTTATGTAAATTCGAGCAATTCGTCAGGTAACGTCCCTGCTACCCTGGGCATTTCTGATCCAGGGTTAATAAGTCTGGTAGATCAGTTATCAAAACTGGAATTGCAACATGACAAGCTACTGGCAACCACGCCTGAACAAAATCCCATATTTAACCCTTTAAACAGGCAAATAAAATCAACTAAAGCCGAAATAAAAGAAACCATAGTCAGCATCAAATCTTCCCTGCTATCTGTACAAAGAGAGCTCCAACACAATAATTCAGGTTTTGAAGCTTCTATCAAAGATATACCCGGACAAGAGAGGCAATACATCAGCATTAAACGCCAGCAAAGCATAAAAGAAAACTTATACATCTATTTACTGCAAAAAAAGGAAGAGGTTTCTTTAAGCTATGCTTCTACTATAACCGGCATCCGTACAGTTGAAGAGCCCTATTTTATCGCGCCAAAATCAAAAAAACAAGTTCCATATGTATTGGCATTATTGCTTGGCCTGGGTATCCCGGCATCCTTCATCTATGGCCGCGACCTATTAAAAAACAAAGTATTGAACCGTGCTGAAATAGAAAGAGTAACGGGAGCGCATGTCATTTGTGAATTAAACCAAAACAAAGGAGATGTTCAGATTGCCGTACTTGAAAAAGGTGCCTTTGCCATAACAGAACAGTTTAGATCATTACGTACAAATTTGCACTTGCTTTATCCAAATAAACCAAGCGGGAGGGTAACTATGTTTACATCAAGTGTTTCCGGCGAAGGAAAAAGCTTTATCACCAGTAATATGGGTACTGCGCTGGCTGCAACCAACAGAAAGGTGATCATATTAGAACTGGATATGCGCAGGCCTAAAATAACTGAGATCTTAAAGTTAAACAGCGATCAGCCTGGTTTAAGCAATTACCTTACTGGTGAAATATCGCTGGCAGAAATTATCCGTCCTTCTGGTATCCATAATTATTTGGATGTGATTGGGGCCGGCCCTATCCCTGATAATCCATCAGAATTACTGGATAATATTAAACTGGATGTATTGATTAACAAGTTAAGAAGTGATTATGATGACATTTTGATCGATACGCCACCAATCCACCTGGTAACAGATGCCCTGTTGCTGGCACGGGTTTGTGATGTGACACTATACGTTGTTAAACAAGGATATACCGATAAATCAGAGCTTGCATTTATAAAACAAATGGTTAAAGAGGATAAACTTCCTAACCTCAATATTGTGTTCAACGGTATACAACGCGCAAAATACGGCTATGGTTATAATTATGATAATAGCTACTATGTAAACCACAAACAAAAGAAACAGCTTTCCTGAGTTTATTCAATTGTTAAAAGTTACTGCTGAAAATTCATTTCAACCATATAACTGATATTCCCCCCTCACATTTATCTGAGGGGCACCTAATTATGAAAGCTGCTATCCAAAACCTCCCCACTCACTCAAAATATGCTAAAATAATTGAATGGGGTAGGTTAATTACTATAACCGGCTCCGCGCAATTGATTATTCAGTTAATTGGTTTTTTAAGTGCGATTATTATAATAAGGCTATTACCAACCAAAGAATATGCGCTTTATACCTTAGCTAATACCATGCTTGGCACCATGATACTACTGGCTGATGGAGGTGTATCAACAGGAGTAATGTCGCAAGGTGGTAAAATATGGATGGATCGTGAAAAGCTGGGACTGGTGATAGCCACCGGACTCAACCTGAGAAAAAAATTAGCCATCGGGAGTTTAATCGTAGCCGTTCCCATTTTATTATACCTACTGTTGCATCACGGTGCAAGCTGGTTAATGGCTTCTTTAATTACGTTGTCATTAATACCAGCATTTTTCACATCATTATCAGGCACTTTGCTTGAGGTAGCTCCTAAATTAAAACAGGATATTGCACCGCTTCAAAAAATACAGGTTGGCACCAATGTTTTACGGCTGATACTTATCGGGCTAACTATATTCACTTTTCCATGGGCATATATTGCTGTATTGGCCTCAGGCTTACCACAAATTTGGGCAAACCTTAAATTAAGAAAAACCTCTTATGAATATGCCCGCTTTGATCAGCCTGCTGATCCGCTGATTACAAAAGAGATATTAGCCTTTGTAAAAAGGATCTTGCCGGGTGCCATTTACTATTGCGCATCTGGTCAGATAACTATCTGGCTTATATCAATTTTCGGTTCAACAACCGCTGTTGCCCAGGTTGGCGCACTTGGGCGGCTGGTAATGGTACTTGGCTTGTTTAACGTACTATTTTCAACACTTATATCGCCAAGGTTTGCACGCTTAGCTAATAACAAAAGAATTTTACTAAGTAATTATATCAAAATACAGATAGTGCTGTTTGCATTAATGGCATTAATCATAGCTATAGTGTGGTTGTTCCCAACACCAATTTTATGGATCCTGGGCCCCTCCTACGCTAACCTGAAAAATGAAATGGTGTTAAACATTGCCGGTAGTTGTGTTGCATTAATAGCAGGTTCTTCTTTTTCTCTGTATACACACCGTGGCTGGGCTATAAAGCCCATTATATTGATACCGTTAAGCATTGCAGCCATTGCCGTATCAGCATCATTTATAAATATATCCACTTTGCATGGCATACTGTTGCTTAACATATATGTAGCAAGTTTCGAGGCTGTAATGCACGTATTATTCAGCTTGATTATGATTAATAAAGTTAACAGCGAAAAAGATGTCGTTACTGAATAAATTACCATCAGTTGGTCAAAAGCGCGGATGGCCCTGGGACATAGAAGTTAATGATGACATTTATTCATCCAAAGAACAATGGCCCAAAATTTCAATAGTTACACCAAGTTATAATCAGGGTAAATTTATTGAAGAAACCATCCGTTCCATCCTATTACAGAATTACCCTAACCTGGAGTATATCATCATTGACGGTGGCAGCAAAGATGATACGGTTGAGATAATTAAGAAATATGAAAAATGGATCACCTTTTGGGTGAGTGAAAAAGATAAAGGCCAGGCTAACGCTATAAACAAAGGAATTGATAAATGTAGCGGTGATATTTTCAACTGGATCAATAGCGATGATTACTTAGCCCCAAATGCCTTATTGAATATAGCTGAAGCTTTTAAAAGTGGCTACACCATTGCAGGTAAAGTTTACAACTTTTATGATAATGACCCGGAATTTAGAGATGTTATTGAAAACAAAGAGCTTACCGGCAGCCAGTTCATATCGCTTAAAAGCACATTTCATCAACCCGGCATTTGGTGCGATTTAAACAACATTAAAACAACAGGTAAATTCCAGGAAAACTCATCCTATTATTTCGACAGGATATTCTTTACCACTTATTTCGTAAAATTTAAAAAGGTGGTTTATAGTGATCAGGTACTTGTTCACTTCAGGTATCATGAAAATTCAAAAACATTAGTAATACGCGATAGTCATGCCGATGAGCTGATAGAATTTTACAACCAGCTATTGGGTAACCCCCTGTTCAAACCCTACAAAAAAGAAATAAAATCAGCCTTAAAATACCAGTTACTGCCTGAAAAACACATCAGCGACTGGGAATATCAAAATGCGCATAAAAACATTGGCATTAGGTTATCCAGTTATTTGGGTTTGATGCTCAGGAAGCCGGAATTAATTCAAACACGCCATTTTTTTACAAAGCTAAAAAGAAGTGTTCTCCACAATTTAACATAACCTGTTCAGCAGGCCAAGTTTTCACTAATTAAAAATGAAAATCACTTTTATCTGCGCCTCTTTACAATCAGGCCGTGACGGCGTGGGCGATTATGTTCGCCGTTTGGCTTGTGAGATCATTAAACAAGGTCATCAGGCCGAAGCTGTAGCCCTAAACGATACTTATGTAACGCTGATAAAAAAAGAGGTTCAACAGCTTAATAACGTCCATCTGCCCGTGCTTCGCTTATCAGCATCCTTAACCCCGGTGGATAAGTATCGTCACTTACATAACAGACTGGAAGCGTTTAACCCGGATATGGTGAGTTTACAATATGTAGGGTTCGGGTTCAACAAATACGGTTTACCCGTAGATATACTTCTTAAACTTCACAAAACATTAGATAAAAGAAGGCTACACCTCATGCTCCACGAGCTTTGGTGCGGTATGGCGGCAACTGCAGGTCAAAAAGAAAAGATCTTAGGCGAAACACAGAAGCTGTTTTTGAAAATATTGATAAAAAAGCTAAAGCCAGAAGCCATTTTCACCAGTATACAACCTTACCGGCGTTTTCTGCAAAATATAGGCATCAAAGCCACAGTAGTCCCGATTTTTGGAAATATACCTGCTGATGAGAATGGCAATGAAGATGACTGGATGCACCTGGTTGATGAAACCGGTATTTCTCCGCTGATTAAAGACCCAAAATCATGGCTACTATTAGGCTTTTTCGGAACAACGTATAGCTGCGTGGGACTAAACGAACTATTAGAAATGGCAGTTCTCGCAGCAAAATCAAGAGGATTAAAACTTGGGGTATTATTTATTGGTAATAACCGGGATCAAGCCACATTAAATCTGATCAAGTCCATACCCGATGCCACTTTTTGGCAAACCGGCGCCTTATCAACTGGTATGATCAACCGCTGTATGCAATTTATAAATATTGGCATAGTTACCAGCCCGGTAGACGGGATTAACAAAAGCGGCTCAGCACTGGCATGGATGGAAAGAGGTATTCCTGTTTTAATAGCACAAGCCGATAAGCATTATGATGAACATACAATGGCAAAACAAGGTATCTATCAGGCAACTTCGCCTGATGTTATACTTCGAGCCTGCAAAATCAAAGAACAGTTGGTACCTGCCAATAATTTAAAAAAAGCCGCTGCGGCTTACACTGTTTATACCCTTTAATTAAATCATATCTATAAGTAGCTAACCAGTCAAATATGAGTCACACTGTTACGAAAAAAATTTTATTGATAGGCCATACTGATGGCCTTGGAGGAGCACAAACTGCTTACAGGGAACTATTTGATTTTGTTAAGAATGCCGGTTATGAAGTGAAAATTATAAATATAACCGACAGAAAGCTTCATGAGCAACCGTTTGGCCGCACTGCATTAATGGGGCATGTTGAGCATAAAGTTTCAGGATTGCAAAAAATTACCAAGTATTGGAATCTCGTTTTATCGGGTATTCGTGGTAGGTACTATAATCCCGATATTTTTGTAAGCATAGGCCTGTCAAATTCATCAAACTTCATCACTAAATTCCTGCCATCGGGCTGCTTTAAAATTGCACAGGATTTTATAGCTGACAGATCACAGGAGGAAGATATCTGGAATATCAGCCGCAAAAATTTCGACGGTATTGCTGTTCAGGCACCATCAATGCTTGATTACTGGAAAACAACGCTGACAAATCCATCTGGCGTAAACTGGTTGCCATGTTTTCCACAGCCCCCGGTAGATGGTGTGTTGAGATCAGTAACAGATGGAAAAAAGGATCAGATAAAACTCGCCTATTTTGGCAGACTGGCGGGCAATAAAGGCCTAAACCTGCTATTTAAATCATTGGCAGCTTTACCAGCATCTGCAAATTTAACACTTGATTTATGGGGCAAAGGCGACCAGGAAAACTATTTGAAACAGCTGGCAAAAGACCTGGATATTTTAGACAAGATTACTTTTAGCGGTGGTTACCCTGCCAACCGTGAAGGTGCTGAATTAATGGCATCATATGACGGCCTGGTTTTAACTTCTACAGAAATGGAAGGCCTCCCCCTCATCTTATTAGAATCAATGGCTTATGGGCTGCCATTTATGGCCACTAATATTGGTGCTATACGCGATTGCTGCAAGGATAACCCAGATACTATCCTGGTTCAACCTACACAGGATAACATTACTTCGGGATTATCAATACTTGTTAATCGCTTAAAAAACAATCAGTTTGATCCTGTAAGGTTAAGACAATATTACGAACAAAATTTTTCATCAGCCGTAATGGCCGCACGTTGGAAAGAGTGCTTTGATAATCCTAAACTATTTTTCTCATGAACACTGCCCCAACCATATTAATTACCGGAGCTTCCGGGTTTTTAGGCACATACCTGGCAGATGAAGCAGCAAAACAGGGCTATCAATTGGTTGGTATTGATTTGAGGGCACCGCTCCGCCCCCATTTATGGGTTGGTTTTGCTACCTCGTCACTTGAAAACGTTGATCTTGATCAATTGCTTAAAGGCCATAACTTAGCTGCGGTTTGTCATTTGGCAGGAGGCGCATCTGTGGCTTTATCAGTAAATGACCCTTATGGCGATTTTTCGAGTCTATTGCCGGGGACAGCACGTATAGCACTTTACTTGCTAAAAAACCAAACACAGGCGCAGGTATTTTTCTTTTCAAGCGCTGCCGTTTATGGTAACCCCAAAACATTGCCTATTACCGAACATACACCCGTACAGCCCATCTCTCCATATGGTATTCACAAATCACTGGCTGAGTCGTTACTTGCACATTATTCAAGGGCGATGGGACTTAAAGCTACCATATTCCGCATATTTTCTGTGTATGGCCCGGGGTTAAGGAAACAGTTAATTTATGATGTTAGTTTACGTGCTATAAGGGCAGCGGCACTTGGTGAGCGAAGCATAACACTGTTTGGCACCGGTTTGGAAAGTCGTGATTTTTTGTATGTTGAAGATCTTTGCCAGGCGGTACTTATGGTGCTAAAATCACAGCTAAATACAGACTTCGCTATATACAACTTAGGTTCGGGTGTCGAAAACACTGTAGCCGATGTTGCCAATTGTATTGTAAAACATTTAGGTATTGATATAGAGGTAACTTTTGATGGCAAAGTACCCAAAGGCGACCCGCTGAACTGGCGGGCAGATGTAAGCAAGCTATCACAACTTGGTTTTAATGCAGAATATAGCATGAATGACGGACTAAAACAAGTTGCTGACTGGGCAAAAACGCTGGCTTAATAAGCTCCTCATTATAAATATTGATTGCATTCATATTACACCTCAGACACTTATCACTTTACAAACTTTTAGCCGAATATGAAATACAATCCCCAATTGGATAGCATGCGGGCATTAGCAGCATTTGCAATAATAGCATATCACTATTTACTATTCCCGGCCGGGTGGATAGGTGTACAATTCTTTTTTGTATTGTCGGGCTTTTTAATTTCAGGCATAATACTTAATGGGAAAAAACAATACGCATCGCAAGGAATGTTATCCTTCTTCAAAGATTTTTATAAACGCAGGATGCGGCGCCTGTTCCCACTTTATTTTGGTTATTTAGGTATTTTAGGTATTTTCTACCTCTTTACAAAAAAACCAGAAGCTATTAATAGTGAATGGTTATGGTTACTTACTTACACATTAAATTTTAGGTGGCTATTTGATAGTTACACTTTCCATATGGTGTACGGGCATTTGTGGAGCCTGGCACTTGAATGGCAATTTTACCTGATTTGGCCATTCTTTTTATGGAAACTACCCGAAAAATATTTTCTTAAAGTGATGTTCAGCTTAATATTCGCGGCCGTGCTAATCAGGATTATGGAATATGTTGTGTGTAACCATATAACATACCTGGTGGGTTACAATGGCAACGCGGCAAAAGAAGCATTAGCACCCTATGTGCTACCATTTTCGCATCTTGATGCTTTTGTATTTGGGGCTTTATTGTGCGACAGAAGGTTCAGGTATTTTCTTTGCAAACCGGTGATAGCCTATTTATGTGTATTGATAACATTATTTGCCGGGTTAATACTTGTTATGGTAATACCGGCTTACCCCTTAGCATCGTTAGGTTGGCCAACTAATTTACCATTAGCGTTTCAGTGGGTATGGGGTTATTCTCTGTTGAATTTAACGAGTGCAGTATTCATTGCTAATATCCTGAGGCGAAAAGATACCTGGCTGTTTTCATTTACTAAGCTGAAAATTTTTCAGCATTTAGGTAAAATCTCCTACGGAATATACGTTTATCACCCTATAATTATATTCATAACCCTTAGTATCAGTGCCAAATTACATCCCTTCCCGGGCAGCAAAATTTCAGAACTATTAATTATAATAATGTTAACTTCTTTAGCTGCTCATTTTTCATACGAATTATGGGAAAAACGATTTCTTAAAAAGAAAAAAGTGATAAAAACTATTGCAAAACCTGAACATGAAATAGTATACAGTTAATTACAAGCATAAGATTATATCATTTTCATAATGAGCAACAGCATTAATAGGCAACTAATTATCATTGCACCAACCTGCCCCCCGGGTGTTTGCGGTGTAAGTGATTACGCATACAAAACAGCAATCGCGCTAAATAAATCTTACCGGTCGGTAAAAATAGGTGTTCAGTATTTCCCGCCTTTAATTCAGGATGCGCCTTTATCTATACCAACCGTTTCCTGGCAGAAACTATTAAAACAAAATATTCAAAACGGACTAGCAACCGATCTGCTTTTAAACTTTACGCCTACAAGCTATTCAAAATTCGGTTTGCCTTACAACCTGTTGAATACTTTAAAGCAATTTAAAGCTGCTTCATTAGCTAACCGCATATACGTTTTTTTCCATGAAACATGGGATGATAGCGAGGGATTGAAGATCCACCACAGATTACGCAATTCATTGATAAAATACACTGTAAAAAGCCTAAGCAAGCTTGCAAGCGGAATTACAGTTGTAACAAATGAACAAAAAGCCAAGATTGAATTACTTACCAATAATAAAAAAATAAGGCTGAGCCTGGTAGGCGCCAATATATTACCTGCTAACAAAGACTATGGTTTAAATAGCATAAGAAAGCCCGGCGAATGGGTAATATTTGGTTTGGCGCACACCCGGTTGTGGACTATCCAACAACACCTGCCATTAATAAAGGAATTATACCGCAAGGGAGTAATTAAGAAAATCTATGCAATAGGCCCCCTCGACAATCAATTTGCGGCAGAAGAATTAAGATTAACAAAAAGTATGCTTGGGCCTGATGTATTGATACAAACCGGTATTCTTGAACCAGATGAGGTATCGGATAGAATGTTAACCGCCGAGGCTGCTTTAGTAGGCCAAACGGCAGATAGCCTTCGCAAGTCGGGCACTTTTGCAGCGTTATCCGCACATGCTGTACCTGTTGTATGCGAAGCGCCTTTTTCTTTAGATGAGCCGCCAGGATATGCCATATTTCGTCCGCATGAATTGTTAAGCAATCAAAATATTGTATCAACCACTGAAGGAGAAAAACGCCGGTTGCTGCTACACCAATGGTTTTGGTTAACAAGGAGCTGGGAAGCAATTGCTATTGACATGCAAAGCTGGATAAACAGTTAACTTTTTACTCTGCCGATATCACCTTACACAAAGCATTCATGAAAGTTATTATATCTCATCCAACAGGCAACCGCAATGTTCGCGCAGTTATAGCCGGGTTAGCCAACGCCAATATGCTGTCTGGTTTTAATACTACGCTGGTTGCCGACCCTGATGCTTTGTGGATAAAGTTACTGCCGAATAATCTGCGTACGGAATGGCTGCGCAGGTCATTCCCTGTAGCTAAAACAAAAATCCATACACGGCCCATGATTGAACTTGCTCGTATGGTTATGCCCAAATTTGGCTACAAAAACTGCATTGAACACGAAAAAGGCTGGGCAAGCATTGATGCAGTTTACCAGGATCTGGATAGGAATACCGCAAAACAACTCGCCTCAAATAAGTTAAAGCCTGATGCAGTTTACGCTTATGAAGATGGCGCGCTGGAAACATTTAAACAGGCAAAAGCGCTGGGTGTAAAATGTATATATGACCTGCCAATAGCTTATTGGAAAACAGTAAAAGAGTTAATGAACCAAGAAGCAGAACGTTTACCGCAATGGGCTCCTACCCTCGGTGGCGGCATACAGGATTCTGAGGCTAAACTGGAACGAAAAACACAGGAGTTTGAGCTTGCAGATGTGGTAGTTGGGCCGGGTTCGTTTGTTATGGATTCATTGCCTGTGTTCGCCAATAAAAAGCTCATCGTATCTCCTTTTGGCTCTCCGGAATTTGATAAAACATACGATGAAGGGAGTATTGGTTTGAAGCCAATTAATAAACCTCTTCGGGTTTTATTTGCCGGATCAATGGGGCAGCGCAAAGGGCTTGCAGATCTTTTTACAGCTATTAAAAAGATAAACAGCAAAAACGTTGAACTGGTTGTAATGGGTTCATTACTTGCACCTGCTGAATTTTACCGCAACGAATTAGCCGATTTTACTTACGAAACAGGCCGGTCACACGATAAAGTACTTGAGCTAATGCGTACTTGTGATGTTTTTTGCTTACCCTCAATTGTTGAAGGCCGGGCATTGGTAATGCAGGAAGCCATGAGCCAGGGTTTGCCTTTGATCATCACATCAAATACAGGCGGCGCCGATCTGATTGATGAAGGCGAAACCGGATTCCTGGTACCAACCAGTTCGCCCGAAGCTATTGCCGAAAAAATAGTATGGTTTATGGATAACCGTAACCGTGTAGCTGAAATGGGAATAAAAGCCATGCAAAAAGCTGCTACTTACACATGGGATGCTTATGGTAATACAATAGCCCAATCCATTACTCAATATTTTGAATAATCCTTCTCTCAACTAAATAATATATGTCAACAGGAGAAATTACTGCAAACAACCTTTCGCAATTTTATATTGCTAAGCCGGTTGATCGCAAAGATCCTAACCTATTACTAAAAAGGGGGATATGGGCTTATTTCTTATTATTAATATTTGAAGGCGCGCTTCGTAAATGGGTGTTACCGGGGCTGTCTACACCCCTGCTTGTTGTGCGCGATCCTTTAGCGCTATGGCTTGTTCTGCTGGCCTGGAAACGTAACCTGCTTCCTTCAAATTTATATGTTAACGGCATGATAGCAATTGGGTTAATAGGTATAGTTACCGCATTAGCTTTTGGCCACGGCAATTTTGCAGTAGCCGTTTATGGTGCCCGCATACTGATGTTTCACTTTCCGTTAATGTTTGTAATTGGTAAAGTGTTTGATCGTGATGATGTTATAAAAATAGGTAAGGCAACCATATGGATAACAATCCCCATGACCATACTTATAGCCATGCAATTCTACAGTCCGCAATCTGCCTTTGTGAACCGTGGTGTAGGTGGTGATATGAAAGGTGGAGGTTTTGACGGGGCAATGGGCTTTTTCAGGCCACCTGCTACCTTCTCCTTCACCAACGGAACAGCATTGTTTTTTGGGTTTGCCGCCCTATATGTGTTTTATTTTTGGCTTACTCCTAACAGCATCAATCGCCTGGCACTAATTGGGGCGACACTTGGGGTACTAATAGCCATCCCTTTATCTATCAGCCGCAGCTTACTATCGCTTGTATTGGCATGTGTATTATTCTCACTAATAGCCATATCCCGCAACCCAAAATATCTTTGGAAAATGCTCATGGCCATTGTAGCACTCATAATCACATTTCTTGTATTGAGCCAGTTCAGTGTTTTCGCCACCCCTCTTGAAGTTTTTACACACCGGTTTACCAGCGCCAATGAAACCGAAGGCGGGGTATCAGGGGTATTTGTCGACCGCTTTTTGGGAGGTATGGTTGGTGCTATCATCGAGTCAGCTCAGAAACCGTTCTTCGGTTACGGCATTGGAATGGGTACCAGCGTTGGCAGTATGCTTATAGCAGGTGATCATACTGTCTATTTAATATCTGAAGGCGAATGGGGCCGCTTAATAGGTGAAATGGGCATCATCATGGGTTTTTCTGTGATCTTAATCAGGATCGCCTTTGTCTGGAACCTGGCTGTTGACAGTTTCAAAAAACTGGCCACAGGTGATTTTTTACCATGGATGATTTGCAGCGTCGGCATTCTGGCGATAATGCAGGGTCAATGGGCTCAACCAACATCGCTTGGCTTTGATGTAGTGCTTGGAGGACTAACACTTGCTGCTTTACGCACACCCAACCGCAAATTATGGGCCGTAAGACCTGTTGAAGGAATAGACAACCATTCATTAGTTGTTGACAATTATTAAACGACATACGTTATGATATCACTAAGCGATTTTACAACACAAGAAAGGAAAACATCATCGTACTCCTCAACTATTGACGAGCTGATTGATGTATTATCAAGTAGCAGACAACTCGAGGAAAGTATATTGGCGGCCGGATCAGCAATAAAACAATCAATCCTTAATGGAGGTAAACTCATCACCTGCGGAAATGGTGGCAGTGCTGCCGATGCGCTGCACCTGAGTGAAGAACTTGTTGGCCGTTACAAAGCAGAGCGCAGAAGTTTGCCTGCTATTTGCCTTAATGCCGACGTTACAGCAATAACATGTATCGGTAACGACTATGGCTTCGATTACATTTATTCCAGGCAATTACAGGGCCTCGGTAAGCCTGGCGATGTGTTAGTAGGTTTTAGTACCAGTGGCAATAGTTTTAACATTATCGAAGCATTTACTCAGGCAACACATCAAAAAATCACTACCATACTTTTGGGGGGTAAAAATGGAGGCGCGCTAAAAGGCACCTGCGATTACGAAATTATTATACCAAGCAATACTACTGCCCGCATACAGGAAATGCACACATTAATCCTTCATCAATGGCTGGAGGAATTAGATATCACCGACTGGAGTACAATAAAATTATAAATCCTATGAATTTATCTTATTTACTAAAGGAACTGAGCAATGCTAAAATTCTCGTGATCGGCGATTTGATGCTTGATCACTACATATGGGGCAACGTGCATCGGATATCCCCGGAAGCTCCTGTACCGGTTGTACAGGTTAAAAAAGACACTTATACCGCGGGCGGCGCTGCCAATGTGGCGCTTAACCTTTCTAACCTGGGCGTTAAAACCAGGGTGATGGGACATTGCACACCAGATGAGGCAGGCAAGCGCCTGTTGACTATACTTAACGATAAAGATGTTAAATATATCATACCGGAATTATTATTTCAGTCGCCAACAATTGTTAAAACACGGGTAATTGTTCATTCACAACAACTTTGCCGTATTGATCGTGAGGATACCCGCGAATGTTATACCATAGATTCGTCACCAGGTTTTGAAAAAATGCTGGGCCAGGTAATGGCTGACGTTGATGCAGTTATTATATCCGATTACGCAAAAGGTGTAATATCACAATCATTACTTGATGTTGTTTTAACGGAAGCACGTAAACAGCCAAATTTATTGGTAGCTGTTGACCCTAAGCCGGCCCGAAGGCTTGCCTTTCGTGGAGTGGGCCTTTTAACGCCTAACCGATCAGAGGCACTTGCACTAGCTGAACTGCCTGAACCGGCACCAGAAGAGAAATATCCGATTGAACAAGTTTGCAAGCGCATACATGATATATATAGTCCACGTGTACTTATTGTAACCTTAGGTGCAGAAGGTATGGCTATAAGCCACAATGGCTATGTAACTGAATTATTGCCAACGGTAGCGCGCCAGGTTTTTGATGTATCGGGCGCAGGCGATACGGTTATAGCAACGTTAACCGCTGCACTGGCAACCGGCGCTCCGGCGCCAGATGCGGCTCGCCTAGCAAATGCCGCTGCTGGTTGTGTGGTTGCCCATGTTGGTACAGCACCCGTAATTTATAATGAACTTGAAGAATGGCTGTTAAAAGCCGATATGGATTATCAAAGTATCTAACATTAACAAGCATTCCATTTTTATGAGCATCTCAAAGAATAATAAAATACTTATTTACCGGCTCGGCAGCCTTGGCGATACGGTTATGGCTTTGCCCTGCTTTCATAAAATAAAAAATTCATTTCCTGATGCTGATATTACCCTGCTTACCAATAAACCTGTAATGGCTAAAGCCGCGGCACTTGAGGCAATACTGGGTAACAAATACTTTTTTAACCGCATAATTAATTACCCGGTAGGCACCCGTAGCCTGCAAATACTGTTTGGCATTATAAAACAAATACGCGCGCTAAAAATTGATACTGTCGTTAATATTTCACCAACCCGCTCAAAAAAAGCGCTTCTAAGAGATAAGTTATTTTTTAAGGCGGCCGGCATTAGCAACCTCATAGGTTTCGATGCCCAGATAGAAGACCTTACTATTTGTATTGATCCGGAAACAGGTATCAATGAATGGGAAGCTAAACGATTGGCAAGGCGTATAAATGTATTAGGTAATATTGATCTGGATGATGAAAGTAACTGGGACTTATGCTTAACCGGTCAGGAAATAAAAGTAGCAGATGTTTATCTGGATCAGTTTGCACCGGCTACGCCAATTTTAACAATATCCACAGGCACAAAAAATCAGTCGAACGATTGGGGTATTCATAATTGGGAGCATTTACTGGTAAAATTATCCGGTTTACTTACAGGGTGGAAACTAGTAGTAATAGGTGCTGCCGATGAGATTACAGCCGCAGAAAAATGCATCAGTGCATGGGGGAATAATGCAATAAATCTTTGTGGCAAAACCACTCCCAGGGTATCAGCTGCATTATTAAAAAATGCCACCCTGTTTATCGGGCACGATAGCGGGCCAATACACCTTGCTGCAGCTGTTGGTACGCCATGTGTGGGTATTTATTCTGCCCGTAACATGCCTGGCCAATGGTTTCCTAAAGGAAAAAACAATCAGTTACTCTATAACCTGCCTGAATGTGCTGGTTGCGGTTTAGAAGTGTGCATTGTTCAGCAAAAAAAGTGCATCCTGTCTATTCAGGTAGATGAAGTAGTACAAGCTGTAAATACCATTTTAAGCCAACAAACGGCTATATCGCCGATAAATATATCAGCATACTTACCTATATGAGAGTACTCCATGTTATAAGCAGTATGGATCCTAAAAACGGAGGAGTATGCGAAGCTGTTAGAATATTTGCAAACGGGCTTCAGGACCTGGATACTAATAATGAAGTAGTAAGTGTTGACGATGTACAATTTAACAGCAATGATAAATATGAAAGTCACTTATTGGGGCCTGCAAAAAACACCTGGTATTATAGCAAAAAGCTTTTGCCCTGGCTTATAGATAATATAACCCGTTTTGATGCGGTAATAGTTCATGGCCTTTGGTTATACCACGGCTATGCAGTTTACCAGGCTTTCAAAACTTTAAAACAGCGTAAACATGAAAAATTGCCCAAGCTATTTGTAATGCCGCATGGAATGCTTGATCCTTATTTTCAACGGGCAAAAGGCCGTAGAATAAAAGCTATAAGGAATGTAATATACTGGGCATTAATTGAGAAAAAGCTGATCCACCAGGCAAATGAAATATTATTTACCTGCAAAACAGAATTAATACTCGCACGTGAGCCTTTCTGGCCATATAAACCCAAATTAGAAACTATTGTTGGTCTGGGGGTGTTGGCTCCCCCAGCCTACAGTACTAAAATGGCAGATGTATTTAACACCACCATACCCGAACTATGTAACAGTCCTTATTTTCTTTTTCTAAGCAGGATACATGAAAAAAAAGGCACAGATATGCTTATAGGAGCTTATAAAAAATTGGTTGAATCATACGACCAGCAAGAATTAAAAACTTTGCCAAAATTAATTATTGCAGGCCCGGGTCTTGATAGTCCATATGGGATAAGGATGCGCCAAATGGTATCATCATCAAAAATATTGGACAAGATGGTTTATTTCCCCGGCATGCTTACTGGTGCTGCAAAATGGGGTGCATTTTACGGCTGCGAGGCATTTGTGCTTCCAAGCCACCAGGAAAATTTTGGAATTGCAGTTGTGGAAGCCTTAACATGTAATAAACCGGTTTTAATATCAAACCAGGTCAACATTTGGCGGGAGATACATGACGGAGGTGCTGCCGTAGTTGCAGACGACACAAATGATGGCACCTATTCCATGCTTTATAATTGGAGCCGTTTATCATCAGAAGATAAAGAAAAAATGGGTAACCATGCCCGAAACTGCTATGAAAGGCATTTTGAAGTGAGCGCTGTAGTGAATCGTTTTCACCAAATCTTAACCCATCAAAACTAAAGCTTAATGAGCGCTTGGTTTTTATAAATACAAATAGTTATGATGTTTTCATACCATAGTAAGGATAGTGCAGAGAGCTATTTACGCCCGGTTTTTTCAACGACGAATAAGTTTAAAAGATTAATTTGGAACCTGAGCTGGCTTTTTTTATGCAGGTGGACACCCAGACCTATGCATAAATGGCGTGTGATGGTTATACGGGCATTCGGCGGGAAAATTGGTAACAACAATGTAATATATCCTGACTGCATCATATGGGCACCCTGGTTATTGGAAACAGAAGATATTGTTACGATCGGCCCCGGAGTAGAAGTTTACAATCCGGGTGGAATTTATCTGGGGCATCATGCTGTGCTTTCACAAAACTCTTATTTATGTGGCGCCACGCACGATTATAACTCAGCTGATTTTACCTATATCATGAAACGAATTGTCATCGCGCCATACGCATGGATATGCTCAAAAGCAGTTGTATTACCTGGTGTGCACTGTATGGAAGGTAGTGTTTTAGGTGCGGCATCAGTAACATCACGTAATTTGGAGCCGTGGACAGTATACGCAGGGCACCCAGCCATGCCTGTTAAAAAACGTACTAATTTTTTGAAGACCCCTAAACTGATTGAAGATGAAATTACCATATGATTATCCGGTAAATTTTGATTTATGCGTAATAGGCAGTGGCCCTGCCGGAATAATTACTGCACTAGAATATGCCAACCTTAATCCTTTAAAAAAGGTTGCACTGGTAGAGTATGGTATTGGTAATCAAACCGAAAACGCACTGGACAATTCTATTCAAATAAACAACACGATAAATCATCACCCGCCTTTAGAATGTACAAATAAAGGATTTGGTGGCACATCAGCAACCTGGGGGGGCCGTTGTGTAATGTATGATGATATAGATTTTATTGATCGCCCTATTTTAAATGATGGCTGTACCTGGAATCTTAGTTTGTTTAAAGATATTAAACCCTTTACCACTATTGCTGCAAAATATTTTGAATGCGGAAAACCCCAGTTTAATACAGCGGGAATACCGGCGCTGTCAAACAAACCCATTGCCGAAGGCTTTAAACCGGGCATAGTAACTGATGATAAACTGGAGCGCTACAGCATGCCTACCCGTTTTGGCAAACGCTATGAAGCCACTATAAAAACACAAAAAAATTTAACATTACTGGAAGGATACGAAGCAAGAGATTTTTCGGAGCCTAACGAAACTGGTAAAATTACATTCTTAACTATTAGAGAAGTAACCACTAAAAAAATGACCCGGCTTTCGGCAGGTGCATTTATTTTGGCGGCAGGAGCCCAGGAAAGCACACGGATATTATTGCGTAACAGCTTAATATTTAAAAATTTAACAACCCCTCCTGCTGCCTTGGGCAAATATTACCAGGGGCATTTATCGGGTAAAATTGCGAGTGTAAAGTTTAGCGGTGATCCGAAGAAAACAAATTATTCATTCGAAAAAGATACCGACGGAACATATGTAAGGCGCAGGTTTCAGTTTTCAACTGACTTTTTAAAAAGCAACAATTTATTAAATACAGCTATATGGCTTGATAACCCGTTGTACTTTGATCCCAGGCATCATAGTGGCCCTATGTCGTTCATGTACCTGGCCATGATTACACCCGTGCTTGGCAAAAAACTGGCACCGCCTGCTATAGCGCACTCTATTACAAAAGGAAAAGTTACGAAAGTGGGTGCGCACCTGGCTAATATTGTAAAAGGCTTGCCCGGTTCATTAATAAAACCTGCTGCAATATTTTATAAAAGATACTGCACCACACGCAAACTGCCGGGAATATTCCTTTTTAGTCCTGAAAATACTTACGCGCTACATTTTCATGCTGAACAAATACCATTTGAAGGAAATTGCATGAAACTGGATAAAGACGGGGAAACTTTAATTATCGATTATTCCCTTACTGATGCGGACATATCATCAGTCATCAAACTACATGATGTGCTGGATAAATGGCTCAGGGAATGTGGTTGCGGAGAATTAAAATACTGGTTTAATAAAGATGAATTAACATCGGCCATAAAAAACATGTCAAAGGATGGTTTGCATCAATCAGGCACCACCAGGATAGCCGATACACCAGACCGTGGTGTGGTTGATACAAATCTGAAAGTTTGGGGAACCGATAATATTTATGTATGCAGCAGTTCGGTATTCCCAACATCGGGCCAGGCCAATCCAACTTTTTTACTGGGAACATTTGCTGCAAGACTTGCACAGCACCTAACCAAAATGCCTGTTAATAAAAGCACAGGCACAACTGAAAAAAGTAATCAGGTTGCTGCTTTAACTCTATAAAAATGATATCTGTAATCATACTTACGAAAAACGAAGAAGCTGACCTGCCTGTATGCCTGAAATCATTAGGGTGGACTGATGATATACATGTATTAGATTCGCTCAGCACTGATAAAACATGCGAAATAGCTTTGCAATACGGTGCAAAACTATCAATTAACCCTTTTCAAAGTTTTGGTAAACAAAGAAATTTTGCACTGAATAATATTGATGTAAAATACGAATGGGTGCTTTTTCTGGATGCCGATGAAATTGCCTCCCCTGCATTTGTTGATGAAATACAATCAGCTGTTAATAACGCTGATGATGATGTAGCTGGTTATTATTGTTGCTGGAAAATGATGCTTGAGGGAAAGTGGCTCAAAAGATGTGATAATTTCCCCAAATGGCAATTAAGATTCTTACGCAAGAACAGGGTGACCTACACCGACTTTGGGCACGGACAAAAAGAAGATAAAGTAATTGGAAATGTGTTATATATCAAGGAGCCTTACATACATTTTGGATTTTCTAAAGGCTGGTCGCATTGGATAGAACGGCATAACCGGTATTCTACCCTCGAAGCAAAAGCCCGTATTGACAACTGTCCGCAGTTTAAAAATTTATTTAGCAAACATGGAAGTACGCGCAACCCGGCATTAAAATCATGGCTTATCAAAGTTCCCGGATGGCCATTAATGAGGTTTATACACACTTATATTTTCAAACTGGGTTTTATTGAGGGCTTACCGGGACTTACCTATTGCATTAATCTCTCATTTTATGAGCACATGATCGCGATTAAAAGAAGAGAGATCTTATTACAGAGAAAAACCAACCATAATAAAGCAGACCAGGAAGTGAGTATAGCCAACAACGTTCAAGTAGGGCTAAATTCTTAAAACTGGATATTCATTTTTTCTTAGGAATGCTCAGCATAACCAATAACTACCCTACCCATTATTAATGAGACACGTAGCTTTTGTACGCTGTGTTATAAATAAGGTTTCAAAAAAATCACCATTAATATTATTCACACCTAAACAACCAAAACATGGAAATATTACGGGAAAGCACAATCGGGCCCTATATTAAAGAGGACGAAAATTTTACATTTAATGGAACATATTTTGAGTTTCCGATCGACACACCATCTGAAGCGATAAAATCAAATGCCTATTATTTCAATCATCCTGAATGGGCCGAAGAATATCTTATTTATTGCCACAGAAGCCCATCATTTAAAAGCAGGTGGATCAAAGCCATCGGTAATTGGGATAACAAGATTGTTGTTGATATTGGATGTGGACCAGGTAATATTTATGCAACACTAAGTGGTAAACCGAAACTTTTGATCGGTATTGATGTAGCACCAAAATCATTAGAATTTGCAAAAACCCTTGGCTATACCAGTGTATTGGCCGATGCAACTGATTTGCCTTTTATATCCGGCTTTGCAGATATAGTAGTGCTGAATGCAGCCCTTCATCATTGTGAAAATATGGAACTTGTTTTAAAAGAAGCGGCCCGTTTGCTAAAACCCGGAGGCAAATTGGTTACTGATCATGATCCGCAACTAAGTGCCTGGGATTATAAAGGTATTGCAAAATTGCTGTGGAACAGCCGTAAGCTTATTTATAGGTTAACCGGCCGTGGTTTTCATAAAACTACAAGCCAGCAATATTGGGGACTTGCCTGCGAAATACACCACAAGCCCGGGCATGGCGTATCAAACGCTTTTTTTAAAGAAACACTTGAACCATTAGGTTTTAAAGTAAACGTGTTCCCGCATAATCATGAGCTTGGTGAAGAAGTGCTGGAAGGCAAAAAAGGCAAGCCTGAATTTAAATATCAATTAGGCAATCTGTTATCGGGCAGAAATCCTTTTGCCGATAAAAGCGCATTGTCATTAATGTGCCTTGCACAAAAACTTTAGTATTACTCCTACAAAACGTATAGCCAATTTTCTCCGGCTGAATTATTTTTCAATTATATCTCTAATAGAAATAATAGACATGTCTGATCAAACTAAAAAAAGTGTGCTAATCATAGGCATTAATTTCTCACCTGAATTAACCGGAATAGGTAAATATACTGGTGAAATGGTAGACTGGTTAACTGAAAACAATTTTAACTGTAATGTGGTTACAGCGTTTCCTTATTATCCTTACTGGAAAACCCTTAAACCTTATAAAAATCGATTTTACACCAGGGAAACATTAAAAAATGGCCGGTTAAACATCTATCGTTGCCCTATGTATGTACCCAAGGCACCCAGTGGGCTGAAAAGGCTTATACATGAATCAACCTTTTTTCTTTCAGCATTCGTAATGATCGTGTACCTGCTTTTTAAACCGAAAAAAGACTATATATTTTGTATTTCGCCTCCTTTTCACCTTGGCTTTTTAGGCTTATTTTATCGCTTTTTTAAGGGCGGTGAAATAATTTATCACATCCAGGACCTACAAATTGAGGCCGCCCGTGATCTACAGCTCATTAAATCGGAAAAAGCATTTAACTGGCTTTTTGCGATGGAGGCTAACATCATAAAAAGGGTGAACCATATCAGTACGATATCAGGCGGTATGCTCAAAAAGATAGCTAAAAAGACAGATAAGGATATTTTATTTTTTCCCAATTGGGTAGATACCACCGCTTATTGTCCGCTTTACGACAGAACTGAATTAAAAATCCTTTGGGGGTTTCACGAAAACGATAAAATAGTACTGTATTCCGGCAGCATAGGCGAAAAACAGGGTTTAGAAAGCATACTTAATGTAGCGCAAAACCTTATTTCATCAAGCCCATTTATTAAATTTGTGATTTGCGGTATGGGGCCTTATAAAGAAAAGCTTATGTCCAGGGCAAAAGAGCAAAAACTTAATAATGTACATTTTTTTCCGCTACAGGAACCACATCAGTTTAATAACTTTCTAAACATGGCCGATGTGCATCTCGTGCTGCAGAAAAAAAGCGCAAGTGACCTGGTAATGCCTTCTAAACTTACAACCATATTAGCAGTTGGTGGATTGGCCCTGATAACAGCAGAACCCGGCACCAGTCTTTTTGAAACAGTGAGTGACAATCATATGGGCATCGTTATACCATCGGAAGACCTGATATTGCTGGAAGAAGCTATTATTACGTGTTGCAACTGTGAGAATTCCCTTGTTAAAATTAATGGCAGGAGTTATGCGGAAAATCATCTGAATAAAAACAATATCCTGACCAGGATATTTAACAAACTGGAAAACAAGAGTATGGTCATGCGTGAGGAGAATGCAGCTCTTGAATTTGTGGAACTCAAATAACCCAATCTTAATACGCAGTGATATCGTAGCTAAATCACAAAATTTCATAATAATTAAAACCATTAATAAAACTCAACGTATAACATGAGAAAAAACCTTGAAAGCATATTTACAATCCTGCTTAACCCAAGACTCCGTAATGGTCATGCTATATCAAAAAATTTATATTACGGATACAGAACGAAATTTAACCTTCTGTGGTACTGTTTCGTCCATGAATGAAAATCGTGGAATGCTCAGTGTATCCTTGCTGAATGTTGCAGTCTACGAATATTCTTCCTCAAATTATCTTTATTCCGAAGCAGAAGTATCTTTTACCAGACCAAAAGGCCTACTATTGATAGAAGAAGCATAGATCTTTCCTCAAAATATATTAAATTACTGTTGACGCACATAACAGATGCTGTTATGAACGTATTCTAACTTTTCGCGCCTGAAACTTTCCTGTATTTTCTTAATACTGCAGGCCATCATTGGCCCACTTACATGTAACCGTTTGAGTTACTGCGATAATTCCTAAATCAAAAAAACTTTATCATGAAAAAGAAAGCATTAATCACCGGCATTACCGGTCAGGACGGAGCGTATCTTGCCGAACTCCTGTTGTCAAAAAATTATGAAGTTCATGGTATAAAACGCCGGAGCTCTCTTTTTAACACAGACCGTATAGATCATTTATATCAGGATCCGCATGACGAGAACCGAAGTTTTGTGATGCATTACGGAGACTTGTCCGATTCTACGAATCTCATACGCATCATTCAACAGGTGCAACCAGATGAAATTTACAATCTTGGCGCAATGTCACATGTAAAAGTAAGTTTTGATACCCCGGAATACACAGCCAATGCAGATGGGATAGGAACACTCAGGCTACTTGAAGCTATAAGAATATTGGGGCTAACGAAGAAAACGAAAATATACCAGGCTTCAACTTCGGAACTCTACGGGTTGGTGCAAGCTGTTCCGCAATCAGAAACTACCCCATTTTACCCGAGGTCGCCATACGCCGTGGCAAAATTATATGCTTACTGGATCACGGTAAATTACAGGGAAGCCTATGATATTTTTGCTTGTAATGGCATTCTTTTTAACCACGAAAGCCCTTTGCGGGGCGAAACTTTTGTAACCCGAAAAATAACAAGGGCCGCAGTAAAAATTGCGATGGGACTGCAGGACAAATTGTACCTGGGCAACTTGGACTCACAACGGGATTGGGGACACGCGAAAGATTACGTGGAAGCTATGTGGCTGATTTTGCAGCAGGAGAAACCTGAAGACTACGTTATTGCAACTGGTATAACAACAACTGTGCGTGATTTTGTAAAAATGGCATTTGAAGAGCTGGGCATTGAAATAGCTTTTACAGGATCCGGAGTTTCTGAAAAAGGTTATGTAGCATCCTGCAATAATATGGACTATCTGGTTGAAATAGGCAAGGAAGTGATCGCGGTTGATCCGGCTTATTTCCGCCCTACCGAAGTTGACTTGTTAATAGGTGATCCTACCAAAGCTATTGAAAAGCTGGGCTGGCAAATTAAGTATGATCTAAAGATGTTGATCAATGATATGGTTACGTCAGATATTAATTTGTTCGGAAGAGACAAAATGCTGAAAGAATCAGGGTACGAAATTAAAAATCAGTTTGAGTAGTAATTAATATTCATCTGTCACTAAACAAAATATTGTGAACCTGTTTATAATTGATGACGACCCAGTTCAACATTTTATCATGGAAAGAATGTTGAACCTGTACTTAAAAATTCCTGTTGATCAGGTGACTCATAGTGACAATGCTGATGAAATTTTAAAGTTTTTAGAAGTAAACAGCGATAATACCGACCGTCTTCCCGATATGATATTCTTAGATTTAAATATGCCTATCATGAGCGGGTGGGATTTCCTGGAACGGTATAAATCAATACAGAAAAAGATCACTAAACTGATCACGATCTACATCATGTCATCATCAGTTGACCCGCGCGACATTTCTCGCTCAAAGAAATACAGATCCGTAAAAGACTATGTATTAAAGCCTGTTACAAGACCTGCTTTAGAAAAAATATTTGAAATAAGTTCTGTTAGTAGAAGTCATATTTAAAAGCAAACCAGTATGCAATTGTCTATCGACGATATTTTGTCAAAAAAAGTATTTGATCTGCCGTCAGCAATCTGCCAGTTACAAGAATGGCAAAACAAAGGTGAAAAAATTGTTTTCACGAATGGTGTATTCGATTTAATTCATATAGGCCATTTGAGTTACCTGGCCGAAGCCTCAAAATTAGGGAATAAACTGGTAATTGGTTTAAACAGCAATGCCTCTGTTAGCAGGATTAAAGGCCCGGACAGGCCTGTTAATGATCAGAAAAGCAGGGTGGCATTATTATCATGCCTTTGTTTTGTAGATATGGTTATCATTTTTGATGACAATACACCTATAAAATTGATCACCAGTATATTACCGGATATTTTGGTTAAGGGAGCAGATTATTCATTAGAAAACATCGCCGGGGCAAAAGAAGTTCTGGCAAATGGTGGTGAAGTTAAAACCATCAGGTTTATAGAAGGATATTCATCAAGCCTGATTATCGAAAAAATAAACCGTCAAAATAACTAAGCATCATGCATTTTAACAGCATTAAAACAATGTAAAACATAAATTATCAAGAACTATGAGTAAATTATTGCTGATTGACGATAATCCGATAGAACATCTGATTATGCAAAGAATTTTTACCCGTCACCAGTTATTCACTAATGCCGATTATTCACCCGACGGACGTGTTATGATCGATTTTTTAAGTAAAAACATTCATAATAACACGGTACTACCCGACGTGATCTTTCTTGATCTGTATATGCCTGGTTTTAGTGGTTTTGACTTTCTTGAAAAGTTTGCCAGCCTTTACCCCCATTTTTTAAAGCCGGTAAACATTTATGTCGTATCGTCATCTGTAGATAAGAATGAGCAACGGCGGGCGCTATCTTACCCATTTGTGCGGGAGTTCCTGACTAAACCAGTAACACAAAACAAATTATTCAGTTTATATGCCAGATATTCCGCGTGATCAACAAGAAAAAATAAAAAAATTTTCTTGTTGGGTATTATAATATAACAATTAATAATTCGCTGAGTTATTTAATTTCCTGTTAATGGGAAACAAGCTCATCTTTTAACTAACCAATAAATAAATTTGGCGAAGCAGATCGTTTATTCAGGCAATCTTTTTATTAATTTCGCCTGTAAATGCGAAATTGAATTGCTGCGAATTGATGGGTTTTATAATGTAGTCAGTAATATCCGGAAAGTTTTGAGCTTGTAATATATCTTCGTAACTGATATCGGAAGTCACTAAAAATATGGCGATCTTTTTATTGAGGCGGGAACTGATCTTTTCAAAAGCAACCATAAACTCCCAACCATTCATTACAGGCATATCGATATCTAAAAATATAATATCGGGTAAATTTGCTGCATTTGCTGTATTGCTTAAAAAGTTAATGGCATCAATTCCATTAGAAAACTCTACAACTTCGGCACACAATTTCTTTAATTCTACGTATTTACGAAATCCGAATTTGTAGACATCATCATCATCTATAATCCAGGCAATTTGTGTAGTATGATCCATGTTATATTAGGATTATACGAGTGATATTTTAAAATTGTTGCAAATTATGAAAGTTTGATGATAAATTTTGTTCCAATATTTAAATTACTTTCTACGTTTATTGTGCCCCCCAGCGCTTCAATCTGGTTTCGGGTAATGTAAAGCCCAATCCCCTGGGCATCTCGGTGATTATGAAAGGTTTGGTACATACCAAAAATCTTGTCACCATTTTTTTTCATGTCAATACCAATTCCATTATCTTCGAATATAAGGTATACATGTTCATTTTCCACGAAACTTCTACAAGAGATAATTGCCTGCCTGTCGGGGCTGCGGTATTTTAGCGCATTAGTAAGCAGGTTATGAAAAATGCTTTCTAAATAAGCCGGCAGGTAGTAAACTTGCCGGCACTCCCTAAAGTCATATTGTACTATTGCATCGGCAGTTTGTATATTACTTTGCAGTGCATTTAAAATATTTTTAAAAAGTAAATCAAATTCAATCTGTATTTTCTCCTGATTTGTGGCCAGATCGATCTTGACAATTTCATTAAGATGCTCAACAGTGGAATTTAAACTATTACTGATGCTTCTAACATGCAACAAAATCTCGTCTTGTTCGGTTTGGATTTTTGACTCCTCGTGCAGATTTAACATTAACTGCAGATTACCCGCGTATGATCTTAAATTATGTGATGCGATATAAGCAAAATTTTGTAGTCGCTCGTTTTTGTGACTTATTAAATTAAGTGTCGATTTTAGTTCATTTTCGCTATGTTTTGTTGCGCTGATATCCTGTATAACGCCATTAATTAACAAGCATTTTCCATAATTATCAATTTTTGCAACCGCTTTTATTTTTGTCCAGATAACCTTGCCTTTTCCTGTTTTTAACTTTAGGTCGAGTTCATAAGGCCTGCCAATTCTAATACTGTCATCCATAGCTGTAGCCAATGGCTGCCTGTACTCTGGCTCAAAATTATCAATCAGCTCATCAATTGAAGCCGGCTGTTGAGATAGTTCAAAAATATCTAATGCTTCGTTAGTAAAAAATAGCTTACTTAACTTCACATCAAATTCCCACGCACCAACTTTAATTAACTTATTAGTTTCAGCAACAAACTTGTTGTTAGTTGCTAATTGTAATTCAGAAAACTTAAATTGATTTATATTTATCAGGGTACCTGATATTTTTGCATTCGCTTGCCTTTGCACTGTGCTTTGAAACCACTCGTAGCCATTTTTTGTTAATAAGCGGATATAGGCGATTTCGGGTGACTGCCCGGTCCTGTTATTGATAGTCGCCAAAAATGAAGCACGATCCTGATAATAGATTAAGTTATCAATGAAATTACTGTAAGAACATTCAATTTCTCCTGGTTTATAACCTAAAATAGTGAATAAACCAACCGACCATTTTACTTCGTTCGTATTTACATCAAATTCCCAAATACCCGCATTAACGCTGTTTATTAAACGTGCCAGATTAGGTGCCTCATCGTCAAAAAGGTAACTTTCAAATAAACTCATGTATTTTTACCCTGTTATACCCTTTCGTATTTTGGTTATAAACAATGGGATTAATATAATAATAATTGCTTATATTGACAATGAATTTCGAAATATGAATATGCAAACATTTACAAGTTACAATTTAACTCGTATTTCATTAAATTTTTGCATAATAATTGATTACCGGCATAACTGTCCAGTGCTTCGGCAAAGTCGGGTGTAATAATCCTCAATAAAAAAGTTCGAAAATTGTGGTCAGATCTCACTTAAGGAGACAACATATAGGTGTTGCCCCCTTTTTTATGCCAATAAAAACCTGTTAATCAAATAATTATAACGAGGGCTTTTGTAGTTCGATTTTAGCAGAAAAATTCCTTGAACCGTTAAAGGGTAACGGTTTAAAAAGTGCACCAGAAATGCGATTAACCTATTTTTTGTAGTTCAATTTCTCGTTAAGGGTTATACACCTATAATTGCTATTATATTGATAGGTTTTTGCGACCAAATGATGAAAATTCAATATGATTAGCCACTCCTTCTTATCGTTCTTTATGCCAAAATAGTGATTTATTTCTTACGTAAAACATTTTGCTGACTAACGCCTAATTCAGCAGCAAAGTACTTTCTGAAAGCCTGTTTCAGCAACAATTTCAACAAGGTGTACAAAAATTAGTTTTTATTGATCAGGGTAAAGCTCCGGGAGTGTGTCATACCGCCAAACAAGCATATGACTATTCTCCAATCTCTCCTATTCCCTTTTCCTAAAAACAATTAAGTATGTCAAAATTGAAGCAAATTATTATTCTTTTACTGCTATTATCGCCAATAATATTGCTGGCGCAATCGAAAAAAAACTTCATCATTTCAGGCACTATTAAAGATAAAGCCTCCGGCGAAACCTTACCGGCGGCTACTATTAGCTTTTTGGAGTTACCGGGCAAAGGTGTAACCAGCAATTCTTATGGATTTTATTCTATTTCCATACCTGAAGGTACTTATACCATGTTAACCACTTATACCGGATATACTACAGATACCCTGAAAATTGTGCTAACTAAAAATATGCTGATTAATAAAAACTTAGTATCTGCTTACGGTCAGCTTCAGGAGGTAAAAATTAAAAGTAGTACAGCGCGAAGTAATAATATCCTGACTACCCCTGCTGGCGTTCAACGGCTTAACATTAAAGATGTTAATAATGTACCCGTTTTATTGGGAGAAAAGGATGTGTTAAAAACCATTCAGCTACTTCCGGGTATTGTGTCTGCAGGCGATGGCAATGCCGGATTCTTTGTGCGGGGCGGGGCAGCTGATCAAAATCTGATTTTGCTGGACGAAGCCACTGTATATAACCCTTCACATGTTTTAGGATTTTTCTCCGTATTTAATTCAGATGCCATCAAAGATATTTCCATCTACAAAGGCGGAATGCCCGTCAATTATGGCGGTCGGCTCTCCTCGGTAGAGGACATCCAGATGAATGATGGTAATAACCAAAAATTTGGCGCCAGCGGCGGGATTGGTTTAATTGCATCCCGACTTACAGTTGATGGCCCCCTGTTTGATAACAAGGGCTCTTTTATTATCAGCGCCAGGCGAAGCTATGCCGATCTTTTTACCAAGTTTGCGTCTGATACAACTACCAAACACAGTAAAATATATTTTTACGATGTAAACCTGAAAGGAAATTACCAGATCGATGCCAATGACCGGATCTTCCTATCCGGATATTTTGGGAAGGATGTGATGAGTTTCAGAAATAGCTACGGGCTTGATTATGGGAACTCAACAGGAACACTGAGATGGAATCATATTTTTAGCAGTAAATTATTTTCCAACACTTCACTCATTTATAGCAATTATACTTATGATGTTAATATTGACGACAATACAGATAATATCAAAGTATCTTCAGCTATAACCGATTATCATTTTAAACAGGATTTTACTTATTATCTGAATGCAAGTAATAAAATAGGGTTTGGTTTAGAATCAACATATCACATTACACAACCGGGTACCGCATTGGCCAGCGCATCATCCAGTTATAATGATGTTTTTTTAGAGAAAAAGTATGCTTTGGAAAGCGCGTTATATCTATCCGACGAATGGAACGCATCTGACAAATTGAAGATAACTTATGGTATAAGAATAAGTGATTTAAATGTATTAGGGCCGGGCAACTTTTATACTTATGATAAAGACGGCAATAAAACGGATAGCACCTACTATAAAAGCGGTGCAATTGTTAAAAGCTATATTACGTCTGAACCACGTTTTGCGGCCAGCTATCAGCTAAATCAAAACAGCTCGGTTAAATTATCATATGACCGGAATGCGCAGAATATACACCTGCTAAACAACTCGGCTTATTTATCTACTACTAATGTTTATTTGCCCAGCAGTAACAATATCAAGCCGGAAATAGCTGATCAGGTGGCTTTGGGCTATTACCATACTTTTCAGCAAGCCGGGTTTGAGTTTTCGTCAGAGCTGTATTACAAAAAATTGCAGAACCAGATAGACTACAGAAACGGGGCTAACCTGGTAGGGAACGAAGACATTGAAGGCGATCTGCTTTATGGTTCGGGAAGGGCTTATGGATGGGAAACTTATATTAAAAAGAAAACCGGAAAATTTACCGGGTGGTTAAGCTATACGTTATCTAAAACCGAACTAAAAATACCTGGGATCAATAACGATCAGTATTATCCTGCCACACAAGATCAAACAAATCACATCTCCTTAGTAGGCATGTATCAGGCCACCAGGAAGTGGACATTTTCGGCTGATTTTGTTTACAATACCGGGGATGCCGTTACCTGGCCATCTGGTAAGTTTTCTGTTGATGGTGCTCCCGTTTACTATTACGGATCAAGGAACAGCAGCCGCTTGCCTGCCTATAACCGCCTCGATGTTGGAGCAACGCTTCTGGCTAAAAAAACTTCAAAGTATGAAAGCAGCTGGAACTTTTCCATCTATAATGTTTACGGTCAATCAAACCCTTATGATATCATCTTTCAGACCGATCCTAAGAACGCCAACAAGACCCAGGTGGTTCAAACCACATTATTTAAAATGGTTCCATCGGTTACTTATAACTTTAAATTCTAATCATATGAAAACTCAAATATTCATCATAACCTCACTTGTTTCAGTCTTGTTTTATACATCCTGCCAAAAAGTAATAACACCGCCTTTATCCAATTCGGCCCCGCAGTTGGTTATCGAAGGTTCAGTAAGCGATACAATCGGCCCCTATTATGTTAACATTTCAAAGACGGTCAGTTTTTATGCTGATAATACTTATCCTAATGTGTCCGGGGCATCCGTTACCATAACTGATCAAACTACAGGCATTAATGATATGCTCACAGAAACATCAGCAGGAATTTATACCACGCATATTATTATCGGCAAGCCCGGGGATACCTACCAGCTTACGGTTGCGTTAAATGGAAAAACCTATAGCGCGGTTTCTACTATGCCCTATCCGGTGAAGCTTGATTCCATTACATTTGATTATACTTCCATAAAAAACATGATCCAACCTGTTGTACATTATCAGGATCCGGCTGCGCTGGTGAATTATTATAAGTATAACATTGCTGTAAACGGCACAAAGCTTAAACGGTTCCAAACCTCTGAAGACTTATTAATGAACGGCAAGTATATCCGCATGGATTTGGTTACCGATACAGGTGCCATTAAAAAGAATAACCTGGTATTGGTAAACTTGGTGGGTGTAGACAAGGGTGCATACAACTTTTTACAGGAAGCTGAAAGTATTGCCTTTTACAATGACCAACTGGCAACACCAGCAACACCAACTGCCAATATATCTGGCGGCTGCCTGGGCTATTTCAGCGCCCAAACAGTAAGCAGTAAATCGGCTGTAGTGAAATAGGAAGGTCAAAAAATAACTAAAAATAGTAAGCTCATTTTTTCCAATAACCTGTAGGCCAATAGATGCTCTTCGTTAAGAGTTTCTGTTGGCTTACTGCATGGGTGCCGACCTATATTTCAACTAATCCGTAGATTAGCTGAAATATAAATAATGCAATCCAATAATAATCAGGCATTTTTTATATCAAATCAAAATTCATCAGCTTAATGACTTTAGGTCCGAAACGAATATCTCAAATCCTTTTATTGTTTTTACTAACTTCAAGTATTCGGCTCTCGGCCCAAAACTATCTGATGAAGGAAGTAGCTATTAAGGAAATAAAGCAACAACCCATAGCCAGTGTATTAAATAAAATCTCGGCCAAACAAGATTTCTATTTTGCTTATAATAATAGGATTATCCCCGCTGACAGCCTGGTTTCTGTTTCTGGCTTCCACGGAACAATTTTTAGTCTTTTAGAACAATTACTGGGGGTAAATTACCAGTTTAAAGAAGTCCCTGGATATATTATATTAACATTTGCACCAGACAAATTAACTATTAGTGCTGAAATAACTAAGGATCAGGGAACGCAAACTTTGGTGAGAGGATACGTGCGCGATATTGCCGATAATAAGGCAATAGCACAGGCCAGTGTTTACGAAAAGAATTTACTGGTATCGACGCTCACTAACGACAAAGGATATTTTGAACTCAAATTAAGGGCTTATAACGGATCAATAAAACTTACGGCTAGTAAAGAAAATTATCGCGATACTTCCCTATTCATGCTGGCCGATGTTATTGTGAGTGATAAACAGATCAACAAGAATTATAAGTATTATCCCGACAATGGATCGAATAAGGGAGTTGAGCATAACCGTTTTGCCCGGTTTTTTATCAGTTCGAAACAATTAGTGCAGGACTTGAACCTCGGTAACTATTTTGCTTCCGCTCCATATCAGGTTTCCTTTACCCCTGGTCTGAGTACCCATGGGATGTATAGCAGCCAGGTTATTGATCGTTTTTCACTGAATCTTTTAGGGGGGTATACGGCAGGAATAAACGGAGTGGAGTTAGCTGGAGTATTTAATATCAATCGTAAAAGCATGCGTTTTTTACAAGTGGCCGGTATATTTAATTTTGTTGGCGATAGTACCAGGGGCATACAAATGGCCGGTATCTATAATAATGTGCTGAACAACGCCCGGGGGATACAAATAGCGGGAGCGGTAAACCAATCACGCAACTTTAGCAATGGCATACAGATGGCAGGTTTAGCAAACGTTGATCAAACAGCCAAAGGGTTACAGGTGGCGGGCCTAATTAATAAATACAATACAGATAAAGGAGCCACTATTGCAGGATTAGCTAATATTGCACGCGACAGCAGCGGCACACAGATTGCCGGGCTCATGAATATAGGTAAAAATGTGAGCACGCTGCAATTAGCCGGTTTTATAAATGTAGCAAAAAAAGTAAAAGGGACACAGATTGGCTTTATAAATATTGCCGACAGCAGTGACCGCCCGATCGGTATCATCAATTTTATTAAAAATGGCGGTAAAAGTATTGCGGTAAGTACTGATGAAAATCGGTATATACATGTTGATTTCCGTTCGGGAGGGCGTGTATTATACAGTTTGGTTGGAATAGGGTATAAATTAGGTGCCGATAAAAATAAGTTTTTGCTTGATGTTGGCTTGGGGGCACACATCGTAAACAACAACAGATTCTTTTTAGATGGAGAATATGTCAATTCGTCATCGTTAAATACTGATCCTAAAAAGGATGTTTATCACACAAACGCATTAAAGATTTTACCCGGATATAAGATAAATAAACATCTGGCATTGTTTGCCGGTCCGTCTATAAATTTAACTTCTTCAACAGCCAACAGTACGGCTGATATTCATGGGTGGATTATTAATAATAACACAAATAACAATCACACAAACACTGCATATGTTGGTATAAACGGTGGCTTACAATGGATGTGGTAATGTACTACTGATTGATTTACTTATCTGATAACAGTTGCTTTGCCGGTATTATCAACCTGCATCCCTGGGGTTGTTTCCTTTATTAAATTCAATATGCTCGTTAGTGAATCCTGCAGCCTGATGGTGACGGTTATTGGCGTATTGCGCAAAGTATTGTTTTGAATTTTAATATCAGCGTTATAAGCTTCGTTCAATGCATTAACCAGTTGCCAAAGTGGTGTTTTATCAGCTATCAATGTATTGCTCACATAATAATTGTATAGCAAATCATCGTTGTTTTCTACTTTTAACACCTTGTCGCCGGGCTTTATGCTAACCATTTGCCGGGCATGTAATTGTATCGCGTTATTATTTTTACTTACGCTTACTATGCCGCTTTCAACTATAATTTTAGTATTATATGGTTCGCTTTTTATATTAAAAGCTGTACCTACATCAACTATTTTAATGCTATTCACCTCCACGGTAAAAGGTATTGCTGCATTATGTTTAACATTAAAAAATGCTTCCCCTGCAAGCTTCACCACTCTTTGTGATTTAAAATCACTGTTATAAGTAATGCTTGAATTTTTATTCACATGCACTATTGATCCGTCGGGCAGGGTATCTGTTAATACCTTATTTGTGGCCTTTAGGTTTACCCATTCCTGGGTTGTAGCTTTTTGTCCGTTGTATAAACGCAAAACGCCCCATCCGCAGCCAATCAAAAATAATACAGCGGCAGCAATGCGCAGCCAATTTGTACCGGTTTTAATTGGTATCACCTTGGCAGGTTGTTCATTTGCTAATGCCCGTTTGCGCTTAAAATTTCCCCAGGCTTCGGCTTCTCCCAACGGGCTGACCTGCGCCAAACGGCTGCTGGTTTCAAGAATGACTCTTATTCTCTCTAATTCCCGGGCATTTTCATCGCTGACAGCAATCCAGGCATTAACCTCCCGAACTTCATTAGCAGTAGCCTCCCCCAATATAAATTTCACCAATATATCTTCGTCCATTTTCTGTTTCATGATCTCAATAGGTTAAATAACATTACCGCCAGTACTGGCAAAAAATCTTTCATTTCTTTTCTCAATATCCGCAATGCCTTAACCATGTGCGTCTCTACCGTTTTAATGGATATTTCAAGTTGATTAGCTATTTCCTGGTATTTAAGGTATTCAAAACGGCTTAAGTGAAATATGGCCCGGCATTTTTCCGGAAGTTTATCCAATGCTATATCCAGCCGTTGTTCCAGTTCGCTTAGTTTAATTTTTCCGTCAGTGTTATCAACGCGGCTATTTGTGTTACGTACAGCATGTGCTTCGTATTTTAAATGGATCTTTTGCCGCCTTATGTAATTAAGGCAATCATGATAAACTGCTTTGTATAAGTATGATTTTATAGAGATTTGGATATGTTCCCATTCGTTCTTTTCCCAAAGTTTCAAAAATAAGGACTGTACAATTTCCTCCGCAGCATCCCAATCTTTCAATAAGGAAAACCCATACGCATGTAATTCCCTGAAATGCTTTTTAAACAGATGTTCAAAAGCAGCCTCGGTATTATCCATTAAACCGGCCGTTAATTCCGTACTATCCATTAGTAAAATTATGTTGGCAAATTAGCCTTATTTACTGGCTTTACTTAAAAAATGAAATTGAATTCCTGCTGCATAACCAAAGTATAATCCATATAAATCGGCACCGTTATTTCTGGTCCATCTGGTTATATATTTTTTAACAATATCTCTTCCTTCTGCGTTATCCGTATCAACATAATTGAATGATGGACCGGCAAATATTTCGATAGAACGTGTAATTTTAAAGGCTGGCATGAGGTAAAATGACGACTTATAATACTCATCACCTTTAAAACTCTCCAGCCCGCTGCTAATAAGTTCGGTTTTCAGGCTGAATGCCTTTCCCATTAACAAATTAGCTCCAAGTCCTGCTTCGAAGGCGTATTTCTCTTTCGCATTTTTAACATTGTAACCAATACCTATAATACCATAAAAACGATTACCACCTGAGCGGAAGCTTAACATAGTAGTTTCATTTTCATCAATGGATATCCCTATACTCCTATCGTTATTTTTTGCAATATTGATGATTCCCACCTGCGTACCAGCGCTATCAGCAATGTTTATAAAGCCCACCTGTGTACCTTTAAGCTTTTTTGCTACGTTCATAAAACCCGTCACTTGCAATCCGGATACATTGCCGCCTGTATTCAGGAATCCGGAAATCTGAGTGTTACTGTTATCACGAGCTATATTGGCAAAACCGGCTACTGCCGTTCCTTTTCCCTGTCCATAAGTATTTATAAAGCCCGCAATCATAACTCCATTTGTCTTTCCACTAATGTGGTTAGAGAAACCGGCTATTTGTAATCCTCTTGCATCTCCGTGAATCACGTTTGATAAACCGGCAATTGCAAAACCACGTTCCCCGGCAGAAACTCCTGCCAACAGATTCAATGAAAAGTTGTTGGTATCACGGGCGGCGTTGGTGTAATTGCTGCTTAAAGGATAGATCAATCCAATATTAGCCCGGGCATTGTCATTTTTTTGAGCATAAATGCTATTTGCGGTGAATAACAAGAGTAACAGCGTAACTATTTTTATAATCGCTGATGTAATGCTGTAATTATATGGTTTGAGCTCCATTTGTGTTTTGTTTAATTACAGCAATGACACACAATAGATACCTTACCCTGACCCGCTTTTAAAAAATATTATAGCTCCCCCCTACGTTAGTTAAGAAAAACATGAATTATTAATCAAAAAAAAGTGATTGATAACATAAACTTTAGGTATATGAAAATCTGATATACCCCCAATAAATGAAGGAAAATGTAGCTTAGGGCTTATAAACTATTGAGCAGACTAACACTATATCAATTTATCTTTTCGAGCCGCTTTAATAGCGTCCGCTTTTGAATTTACATCCAGCTTCATGTAAACGTTTTTTATATGTGTTTTTACCGTTTCCCAATCAATAAATAGCTCATTAGCAATCTGCGACCGGCTTTTCCCTTCGCTTACCAATTCTAAGATTTGCGTTTCCCGCTTTGACAATGGCGACTCCTGATTTTTTTGGAAAGATTTTATCACCATACGGGCCACATTGGTACTCATTGGGCCGCCCCCTTCGCTTACTTCTTTTATAGAATCAATGATCTTTGTAATCGGGCTATTTTTTGTTATATAACCCGAAGCACCGTGTGATAGCGCATTAAATACCTGTTCTTCCGACTCATAAACGGTAAGCATTATGATATGGCATCTGGGCAACTTTTTTTTTATCCCAGGTATCGCATCTATACCGTTTGTACCCGGCAGTTGAATATCAAGCAATATCACATCGGGGCTATCCTCAACAACCTTTTTTAAAGCTTCATCGGCCGAAGGATATGAGTTAACTACATAAAATCCATCAACATCATTAATCAGCGTAGTATAGGCACATCTCAAAACCTCATCATCTTCAATAATTACTATGCTTGTATTTTTCATTTTAACTTACCGTTATAAATGTGATCTTTTAATAATAAGTGCAACAGTTGTGCCTTCACCAATAGATGATCTTGTAGTAATAACCCCATTCACTTTGTTAGCGCGAATATTTGTATTCAGTATTCCATTACCACTCTTAATGGTATTCATATCAAAACCTTTACCGTCATCTTCAACCGTGATACAAATATCATTATCCTGATTTAAAAATGCGGACGCTCTCACATTTTTTGCGCCGGAATGCCTTAATATATTATTGTATAATTCTTTAAATATCAGGGTGATGTTACGACCATAGCCCATAGGTAAGATTAACCCTTTAAATACATCATCTGTTAAATTTGATGTAAAGCTGATGGCAGTGTTTAAAAAAAAGTCGATCCCAAATTCTTTTATATGGATCAAAACTTCTGATAACCGGTCATTATCCGGGTCGAGCGCCCATAATATATGTTTACTGCCTGTATACAAAGCATCGGCATTTTCCTTTATCTGGTCAATAAGCTTCTTTTGATCCGGAAGGCCCGCATCTATTTTTTTATTTAGTATATCCGAAAGCACATTGATCCTTGTTAATTTATTACCAAGGTCGTCATGAAAATCCGCTGCGGTTTGCTTGCGGATCTTGATTTGTTCTTCTAATCGTAAATATGCTATCAGCCTTCTTTTTCGTTCCTCTTTTACATTGAGGTATTTCCAGGTAAGTACACCACCTGATAAAAGGAATATAGCTAACAATACTTTAAACAGAACCGTTTGATAATAGGCGGGTGCAACTTCAAATGAAAAGCTGGCAGTATTAGATGCCGCCCCTGTAGGAGAATACGACCTCACATAAAAAACATAATCACCTGGCGGTAGTGAGGGGTAATCAACAACGTTATGATTTATTGGAGAGCAATATCGTTTATCCAAGGGCCACAATTGATAACTATAGGTAACGTCGCGTGGGTTTTTTAAGTAAATGCCGTTAAAACTTAGGGTGATATGACTATGATCAAAGGGTAGTTTTAAATTCTCGGGTTCTTTATAGCCATTTTTATATGTATAACTTACATTTTGTTTGTTGTAAAATAACACATCCTGCATTGTTGTAAAAGGTGCCGTAAAAGATTTTGTTGTCGTATCATTTTTAAATACGAACAGGTTTTTGGATGTGCCTACCCAAACCTGGTTATGATCAAAAAGAAGTGCATCCTGGTTACACTCTATAAACAAATCACTTAAATTTTCATCTGTAACTTTTTGGAGTTTACCACTTTTGTTAATGGTAAATTTATTTATCCCACGCCCGGTACCTATCCACATGATGCCATTTTTATCTACACCGATACTATAAACGCTGATGGAGCTTAACCCATTCTCATTATTTAATTTAACAACCGGGCCACCATGGATATCCCATATAAATAAACCATTGTCAATGGTACCGGCATATACACGGCCCTTATAATATTTAAGGCACATGATATCGGAATTTTTTAAGAAACCAGTATTGAAATGATGATCTAATTTTTTGTTTTTTACCAGGGATACCCCGTTCATCGTCCCGACTAATATAGAATCACGGCCAACTTCGATCAGGCTGGTGCATCGGGCGCTAATACCGTTTATTTTCTTAAAACCATGATCCCAGTAATAACATCCGTCGCGAGCGACGGCCCAAAATGTTTTGAGCTGATCTTGTAATACGGCATTAAATGAAATCAGGCTATCTGTTTTATTTCTGGGATAGAAACAAGTAAAGTTTGCTCCATTCTTTTTCCATAATTGTTTTTGGGTAACTATCCACGTATTCTTTTCAGGGTCGGTATATATACAATGCAACGCGTTATCAATCGTATCCAGCAAAGGGATCTTAACCTGAACTATTTTCTTACCATTATAGGCCATTAACTTGTCCCCATCGGTCATTAAAATAGTATTGCTATCGTCGCTGCCGATTTGTAAAATAGGTTGGGTAATTCCCAGGTTCTGGTCAAAAATTAAAAAGGCATCTCCGTTAAACCTAAATATGCCAGATCCATTAGTCCCAAACCATATGTTGTTATCAACATCTTTAAAAATATCATAAACGTTGTTATTGGTAAGCCCATTACTTTCATCAAAATATTTGAGATTGTTATTTTTTAAATAGTAAGCCCCTTTGTTGGTGCCTATCCACAATCCGTTTAAATTATCCCGCGTTATACAATAAATTAGGTTTACCCCATTTTTTTGATAGTTGATCTTTATCTTTTTAGTAACCTTATTTGTGATAGACAGGACATCAGCTCCCGTTGAAATATAGATTGGATCCTTATCACTATCCCCAATTATAAATTGCCATATGTAAGTACCTTTGGCGAGAACAGGAGATACTAAATTGACCCATTTGTTATTTTGCAAATGAAATATCCCTTTGTCTAAAACCGCGGCAAATATATCCCCGGTCTTATTTACGGCTATGGCTGTTATGGTATCAGCACCACTGGTTACCTTTATATTTTTTAGGTGATTACCGGATATTTTAAATAATTGCCAGTTCCTTAACCCCCAGATATTATCCTTGTTGTCAGTAAGTAATGCACTGGCAATAATTAATGAATCATGATTATTGCCCACAAACTTGGTGGTCTTACCACCATAATATTCAAACAGTCCCTTTGAGTTGCAGTACCATATCCTGCCATTGTGATCCACTGTTTCACTGCTAAGGCTGCCGGTTATAGCTTTATCGATGGTTGCGGGTGTAAATGTTTTGCCATCAAACCTATTCATCCCCAGCAGAGTAGAAATAATCAATTGGCGGGTATTATCTTGTAAAATACGCGTCACCTGTGATTGAAGTAACCCGTCTTCAATGCTGTAGTTGGTAAAGCTATATTTTTGACCGAAGGTGGATGATGGAAGGAATAATAAGGTCAAACAGCAGCATACCAGGATGATGGCACTTCTTTTAAGCAAATTAAAAAATTGGTATTTCATCAATAATAAACAAAGCGGGTAAATCTAAATATCGGAATTTGAAAATGATGATAGGCAAATTGTTTATTTTTTTATTCTTATGTGATTGTATCTGTTTTAAAATGATCAATGGGCTACATGGTCAAAAATATTTTCAGTGTATCATGGCTACATTATTTCTGTAGGTTCCGGGAGTAAATTGAAACTTATTTTTAAAGAGCTTAATAAATGTACTTGGGCAGGTGAAACCAACAAGGCTAACAATTTCATTTAATGTATATGTTGTGCTTTTCAGCATATGCTTTGCATTATCCAGCCTTATTTGTATTAAATATTGGTGAGGGGAACAGTTATATATTTGTTTAAATGTGCGGAACAAATGCGTTGGCGATAAACAGGAGTGCCGACTGATATCATCCAGGCTGATATCCTGGTTGTAATTGCTTAACATAAAATCCTTAGCCAGGGTTAATCTTTTAAACAATTCATTTCGCGTTCCGGCATTTAAGGCATCTAAACAGCTGCTTTTATGCAAAACCTCTTTATCATAAAGCCGGTGAAAAAGGAATAGTGTGTGATAAATATAATCGTCGAGCAAAAGCTCATCAGCATTTTCGTTGAAATGATTGATCAAATGAAGCAGGTTATATTTAATGTCGCCTTTACAAGGGTAAATTGTCTCTAAAAAAGTAGTTGCTTCCCAGGTACCTTTATCTATTGGCCCGTCAAGTAGGTTCTTATGCGATAAAGAGTAGCCATATTGAAAGTCCTGAAGAAATTTCGTAGAAAAATAGATAGCGAAGGTATTGGCCATCGCATCAGAATAAATGGCCCGGTCATAACGGGTGCCGTTATTAAGGATCAGAAAATTCCCCGGAAAAACGGTTACCGTCCTTTTACCAATAGTGTAACTTTCACTACCGTTTAAAACGGCATGCAAAGAAAGCTCATCCTTTTGATCAGTGTAACTTGCCTCTGTAGTTATTTCACTATATAGCTTATTTTGATTATGTAATACTTTAAATATTTTCATTAATCGTTATAATCTCTTTTTTCTATTAAGATGTAGCGGTTGTTCCAATAGTCTGAAATTTCAAATGCTAATCCTTCAGATACGTAATATGGCTTGGTTAAAATGCATATACCTTTTCGCTCCATATTATAAAAGTCCTGTAAACAGTCACTTGTATTTATGGTCAGCTTAAGGCTATTTGTGTTGTTTTCATTTTTCTTTGTAATCAAAAAGACCTCATATAAATTGCCATTACTATCGCAAACTTTTGCAATGTCCGCATTTTCTGAAACAGCACTTTCATGCGTAACAAACCCTAAATTTCTGACTAAAAAATCCAGCGCCATTTTTGGTTCGTTCAAATATAATTGGGTGTTGTTGACTACTTCCGTATTCATTGTTTTCAAGTAAGGTTTGTGTCTCAAATTTACCTTCACTAATCCACGCATTGCTACCCCTAAATGGGGGAATTTAACAATTGGTAGTTTTCACCTATTGGCCCAAAATGATTAGCCGTAACATTACATTATTGACCCCAGGAAACATTTTAACTGATAATTCTGACCACCATGAGGTATACTATCTCACGCCCGCCTTAAAACAGCAACTCTATTAGAGTGCTCCACAAATTCAAGAACAAATTCCTTTTTAAATTAATTAATATGAAAATAAAAATACTTTTAATTACAAGTTTGTGTCTGGCTGTTTTCTGTCAGGCCTTTGCACAAAACCGTACAGTTACAGGTACGGTAACAGCCAAAGATGATGGGTTACCGATACCGGGGGTTACAGTAAAGGTAAAAGGCACACAAAACGGAACCCAGACCAATGCATCTGGTAAGTACTCCTTAATAGTCCCTCAAAATGCAATACTCGTTTTCTCTTTCCTCGGATATATTTCAACAGAACAAACCGCTCCTGCGGCGGGCGAATTGAATGTCTCGCTTACTGCTGAAACAAGGGGACTTAGTGAGGTTGTTGTAACCTCCCAGGGTATCAAAAGGGAAAAAAGAACTTTAGGCTATTCCGCACCAACTGTTAGTGCCTCTGAGCTAACTCAAGGTGAAAATCCAAGCGTTCTTACCTCATTAACAGGCCGGGTTGCAGGTGTAAATATCACCTCAGCTTCAAACACTCCGGGTGGTTCAACCAGGATAGTTTTGCGTGGTGGGTCGTCTATTACTGGTAACAACCAGGCTTTGCTGGTTGTTGATGGTGTCCCTATTGACAATTCAAGTGTTGTAGCCGGTGCAAGCAGCTTAACTGCGGTTGATTTTGGAAACAGGGGTAATGATATTGATCCGAATGACATAGCATCCATCACAGTGCTGAAAGGGCCTGCGGCAGCGGCTCTTTATGGGTCCAGGGCATCCAACGGCGCATTGATGATCACTACCAAATCAGGCGCAAACCGTGCAAAAAAAATGGAGATAACACTTAACTCTACAAACACATTCTCATCAGTGCTAAAATTACCTACTTTTCAAAATGAGTATGGCCAGGGGTACATGTCGGGTTCGGCTACAAGTCCGGGCTACGTTACAGGCATAGATGATGCCAGCGATAACTTTAGCTGGGGAGGCCCTTTTACCGGGAAAACAGAGCCCTGGGGGCAGGAAATTGATGGCGTAACCCAAACGAAGCCTTATTCGGCCTTGCCAAATAACATAAAAGATTTTTTCACTACCGGTTTTGCAGCTGATAATAGCGTTGGTATTTCATCGGGCGATGATAGAAATAACTTCTATTTAGGCTTAAATTCGTTAAATTCAAATGGCATATATCCGGGCAGCTATGACACTTATGATAAATATGGTGTAAGGTTTAACGGTAAAGCTACGCTTGCAAACCATTTTACCGCAAGTATTAATTTTAACTACAATAAAATTCAGGCAAATGTACCTTCTGGTGGACAGAATGCAAACGGTATATGGAATAGTTTAATGCAAACGCCAAGGGATATTCCAATTAATACCATGGGCGACCTGAACAATAAGTATAATGGGTATAATCCTATTACTAATACCTATGGTTTTTATGGCGCGTTTGTTTTAAACCCGTATTGGCAGCTTCAAAACTTCAGTAACCTTGATGATGTAAACCGTGTTACCGGCGACGTTAACCTGGCTTACAAACCTCTTGACTGGTTAACTATAGTAGAGCGTATAGGTGCGGATTCGTATTCTGACCGCAGGAAATTGATCACTCCTAAATATGATTTTAATCCTGCTGATGAATCCGGAGCCGGACTGTGGATCCCGGAAACTAACAATGGATCGTATGAAGTTGACCAGCTGAATGTAAACGAGGTTGTGCATGATTTAATGGTTACCGCAACCCATAGGTTTGGTAAGGATTTTAACACATCATTATTGCTGGGCAATAACATAAGGGAACGCTCTACTACTACCAATTTTACAAGCACTAACACCAGCGGTGGTTTAATAGTTCCGGGCTGGTATAACCTTGAAAACAGTAACGGGCCGGTAAACATAATTACAGACAACATTTCAAATCAAAGACTGGTAGGTTTCTACGCCGATTTAAATCTTTCATATAAAGAATACTTGTTTTTAGAAGGTACATTAAGAAACGACAGGTCTTCAACATTGCCTGTAAATAATTATTCGTACTGGTACCCAAGTGTAAGCGGGTCATTTGTATTTAGCGAATTACTTAAAAATACCTTTTTTAATGATTTTTTAAGTTACGGTAAATTACGTTCGAGTTTTGCGCAGGTGGGCAGTGATACAAACCCATACGAATTGAAAACTATTTACGCCTCAACTGTAGTTAGTGGTAGTTTTGGCAATACTAAATTTCCATTCGGCAATGTTCCCGCGTTACAGGTTGGATCAACCCTTGGTAATGCGACACTTAAACCGGAGCAAACTACCTCATTTGAAATTGGTACAGAATTAGCATTCTTACAAAGCAGGCTTTCTGTCGATTTTAGCTATTATGTAAACGATTCAAAAAATCAAATCATATCCATCCCGATCCCTAACTCAACAGGATACGGTTTTAATACTGTAAACGCCGGGGAGGTTCAAAATAAAGGTATCGAATTAACTTTGAGCGGAACGCCTATTAAAACCAATGATTTGACATGGGATTTATTTGGCACATTTACCAAAAATAACAGCGATGTACTTTCCTTGCCAAATGGTGTTTCGCAGGTGGTAATAGGTGGTTTCAACGGCATGGGTATAGTTGCAGCTAAAGGCCATCCATATGGCGAATTTTACGCGGTAACAAACCAAACAGATGCGCAGGGAAGAACAATTGTAAATAAAACTACCGGGCAGCCAATACCTACAACAACAGCCCAATACTTAGGTTCATATCAACCTAAATATCAGGCATCATTGGGTACAACCATAAAATATAAAGGTTTTGCTGTAAATGTATTATTTGATGTTAAACATGGCGGTGTATTTTATTCAGACACTAAGTCGCTTACAGATTTCGTAGGAACTGCTGCTGAAACCGGCGGCCCACGATATGGCCATCCGTTCCCTAATTCGGTTACCCTGGATGCCAGTGGCAACAGTGTTCCTAACTCAACAGTACCATACTCTGTGTATAATTACTTTACTAGCGTAATAAATAATACACCAGGTATGTTCGTTGTGGACGCGTCATATGTGAAGATGCGCAGCGCTACCATATCTTATACTTTTAATAAAACGCAGTTAAGAAGCCTGCCATTTGGTGCATTAACCGTTGGGATATTTGGTAATAACCTGTTTTTATGGACGCCAAAATCCAACGCGTACGTAGATCCTGAAGTAAACTCAAGTGGTGCCGGAAACGAGCAAGGCCTGGATTTCGCTGGAACCCCATCAGTACGTAACTATGGTATCAATTTAAAAGTTTCATTCTAACTATAAAACATCATGACCAGAAAATATAGATTAAATTTAAAACAAGTATTATTTGCAGTGCTTGTTGCCGCGGTTGGATTTTCGGGCTGTAAAAAGTATCTGGATATAAATAATAATCCCAATAACCCGGATAACGCCGCTCCTACATTGCTTTTACCTACTACCCAGGCTGCTATTAGCCAGGTAATAGGAAACGCTTTCCAGGTATATGGCAATATGTGGGCGCAATACTGGACCCAAAGCCCCGTGGCATCACAATACAAATCAATTGATCAGTATGCCCCGGTAGCTACCGACTTTGACCGCCCGTGGCTTAACTTATACCGCGTTGCATTAATAAACTCCGACCTGATCATAAAAAGCACGCAGGCAGATTTAGAAAATGTTAAGGGAATTGCGTACCTGATGAAGGCTTATAGTTTCCAGGTAGCAACTGATGCTTTTGGCGATGTACCGCTTTCGCAGGCATTACAGCCAACTGTATATGCAAACCCTAGATTTGATACGCAGCAAGCAGTTTATGACAGCATATTTATGTACATTAATAAAGCAATGCCTTTACTTAAAGCAAATTCTGTTTCGCCGGGCGCGCAGGATATGATATATAATGGCGATATGACCAAGTGGGTAGCTTTTGCCAATACACTTGAGCTTAGGGCGTATTTACGATTGACTAACATTGATCCAACCACTGCTAAGGCAGGTATCGCTGCATTGTATGCAACTAATCCTACCTTTTTAACCGTAGATGCTACAATAACCTATACATCTACCGGTGGCAACGAAAACCCTTTTTATAATGAAGCGACCAGCCCTACATTAGGTAAAGTGCAAAATGTGGTGGCGAGTTCAACTGTGGTAAATGCCTTTACCAAAAATAATGATCCGCGTTTAAGTAAGTTTTTCACGTTGTTTATAGATAAAGTTAGTCCTGTTGATTCGCTCGAATCTATACCGCAGGGAAGCTATATATCATATCCGAATAAAAAAGTCTCTACTCCATCACCATTGGTTGGCGGCCAGGCTAATGACCCTACTTCTGCTACAGCGCCGGTTAAATTGTTATCAGCTGCCGAAAGCTATTTTTTACAGGCTGAAGCTGTTGCAAGAGGCTGGGCTGCAGGTAATGTAACAACTTTGTACGAAGCAGGTATAACAGCAAGCTTTACCGCTACAGGCGCAGGCGACCCTACAATGTATATCAATACAGCACCAGATGGATTGAAGGCTTTAACAGATGCAGTAAGTACCAGCGACAAGGTTAAAGCTATTATTACACAAAAGTATTATGCAATGTGTGGGTTCCAGGGTTTTGAGGCATGGAACGAATGGAGAAGAACGGGTTATCCTCTTCTTGGTCCTTCTGCAGCAACTACAATCGATCCCGGACAAATGCCATTGCGTATGCTTTATCCAAATTCGGAACTAACTTCAAATTTGAATTATCCGGGAACTATTCCTATTTATAAACCTGTTTGGTGGGGCCTTCAAAATCCATAATTAAACAAATACTATACATAAAAGGGGCTGTCTCAAAAGAGATAGCCCCTTTGCTTTGAACTGTATTTAAACTTTGGTAGGATTCACTCATTCAAACCAATTTTCAAACTCTAAATTCGAATAACTAATCAGAAACTCAGTTAATAATAAGATTAGTTAATAGTTAATTAAAAAGTCATGTACGCGAGGTAGGTGACTTTTTTTTGTTGATACATATTCGATTTATTAATTTATAAACCGACCCATTATTTGTAATTAGATAATAAAACCTGTTCCCTTTGCATCCAGGCCTGGTCTACCCCCTCATAATCAATGGTAGGTGATGTACCATCCTCCTGCACGTATTGGTAATAACCATAATTTGTACTATTTCGGCAATAGGTGTTTATCCAGTCTATATTTTGCTGTGCGTAATTAAGCCAAGCTGTATTACCGTCGCGGGCATACAATAACAGCATTGCTTGCGAGCCCCAAACACACCAGCACGGATTAACATTACCGGTTTGGTTACTATAAAGGTATACACCTGTTGTAGAGCTGCTGATATGCCATAAGGCCGTATTCATTGCGGAACCCAAACTTTGTTGATTTACGTAATGATATATCCGTATTAGCACCGTGATTTAAAGTAGAAGTTTGATTTAAATTCATTTTTTATTTGTAGCAATGTACATACATATTAAAATCAACACAAAAAACTTTTATAGTGAATATAGTATTCAGGAAAATTTTGTTATGGTTTGTTTATAATATTCTAATGTACAAACCATAACAAAATTTTTGATAATTAATATTTTCTATTTTTTTTCTACAAAAAGCTAATCGTTTATTGCTTAATTTGCTCTATATTGTACATACAAATCAATTAATAAACTTAATCTTATTAATGTAACCAGTTATAAAATGAGGTATTCTTTAGATCATAAAAGCCCTGTTCCGTTGCATATCCAGGCAGAAACGCTGTTAAGAAAATTGATTGAAGAGGAAGAATATCAAAACGGAAAACTTTTACCCAACGAGGTTGAGTTAGCTAAAATGCTGGCCATATCGCGTACTACATTGAGGCAGGCGATCAATAAATTGGTATATGAAGGCTTATTGATCAGAAAAAAACGTGCCGGTACTAAAGTGGCACCGGTGGCTGTGAGCTCAAAGTCAAACAATTGGTTAAGCTTTTCACAGGAAATGAAATTGCGGGGCATCCCAATCAAGAATTTCGAGTTGCATATCAGTTGGGTGACTCCTGATGAAGCGCTGGCTAATTTTTTTGAAATTAAAACAGATCGCCAGGTATTAAAGATGGAAAAATTAAGAGGCAAACCAAACGAGCCATTTGTTTATTTTGTTTCTTATTTCCACCCCCGCGTTGGTTTAACAGGCGATGAAGATTTTAAAATGCCACTATATGAGATGCTGGAAACGGAACATTCTGTTGTGGCTACATTGTCTAAAGAAGAGATTAGCGCGAAAGCCGCAGACTCATTTATAGCTGAAAAACTAAGGATAGCGACAGGAAGCCCCATCCTCTTTCGTAAGCGTTTTGTATTTGATCGCGGGGAAAGGCCTATAGAATATAACTTAGGCTATTATAAAGCCGATAGTTTTATTTACACTGTAGAAAGTATACGGTAATACACATAAAAAGCCGCTTCATTATTGATATGAAACGGCCTTTTATTCTGTTTATAAATTACTTACTTTATAGAAACTTGTAATTGACTGCTAGTATGGCAGGGATCGATCTCTAAGTCGGTAAATTCCGCATTGGATGCATTTACAACTGGCTGGCTTCCTAAAAGATAGCTATATAAATCATCATTTGCAATAGCAGCCATCTTTAATGTATATACGCCTGACGGGATAGCAACTGTATCGCTTCCGTTTGCAGGTAAAGTAAATGAATAATATCCCGGGCCTGAAAAAGAAATATTGAACGAACCGTTCTTTGTGTCATTTTTTAACACATATTTTACGAGCCCTGAGGAACTACATGGCAACTCTGATTGTACAACCTGTGGGATAGAATTGGTTTTAGCTGGTTTTACCAGATCGTTTTTAGTGCAGGAAGCTACCAATAAAAAAGCACTAAGTAAAGCGGATGAATAAGCTAAATTTTTCATGATGATTAATTGAAGTGTTAAACAATTTGTTATCTATTGTATTTACTTCATTAGTCGAAAAATGCGTGTCAACAGGAAACAATTATCCTGCTTTTTATTCATCTAAATACCATTTAATCAGAAACTTATTATTTAACAGCTCCTCTTCTGCTCCACACAAAAAAATAAAGACCGCCAAGCAGAGCGAAAAAGACTGCAAATGCAGACAGCAGCCACTCAACGTTGTTTTTATTTTCAGTAAAGGGGATGTTCAGCGCTGAATTATCGCCAATAACTATAGTAGCCGCCCAATAATAGGGCAACATATGCGATTGATCACGGCTGATGAAATCAAGCTTCGCCGATCTTAAGGCTTCATCTTTAGAAAATCCCAGCCTGAGGTATTTATAAAAGCTTTCGGTTAGCGCGTAAGTAGCTTTATTGTCTGCCTGCCATAAATTGGTAACTGTGCTCGGAATCCCGGCCAGCCGAAATCCCCGGGCCATACTGAATGTGCCTTCGCCAACTGCCATATAGCCAATACCTGTATTACATGCCGAAAGCGTAACCATATCAGTATTTCTACAGTTGAGTTTTTGAATCTCACTCATCAGAACAGCCGAATCAGCCATATAAAGTAAAGGATCCCGATTATTGCTATCGGCTGCTGCATGCGCATAGATCTGAACGATTTGAGCATGCGGCAACTGAGAAAGCAGTTCGCTTTTTTTAGCACCATCTCCTTTTAATAACAAAGAGGAATTAAAGCCGGATTGGATACGCCGGAGCGATGCCACAGAACCTTCTAAAGCCTGTAATGCAACATTCTCTTTAAAATGCTCTGGGGCTATACCCAAAAAGCAGAACTTTCGATCGCCCCTTATGATATGATGACTCATTAATACCCGCATAGAATAGACATAGCTGAACGCGTATTTTTTCAGCAGAAAACTTTCTGCTGAATGTGGGTCATCAAGCAGCGCATCAAAAGGTATGAAACGTTCTCCCGGCGAAATAACAATGCTTTTGGCAGAAATTTGTAACGGTTTAAACAGTTTTTGATATAGTTTAGTAGCCAAATTCACATACTGGTCATAATGTTGATTAAGCAAGCCCGGGTTTGAACAGTATCTTAAAAACTCACCACTATCATAAAGATATGCAGCGTAGGGAATTTTATACATTTTAGCCTTAACGGGTGTTACTACTACAGCATAAATAATGGAATCATTATTAAAATATTCAACCAACAACTGTTTGTTACGCTGCAACTGATCCTGTGCACCACGAAGCATGCCGTCAACTTTATCAGGCAGATCAGCACTCCCGTATGATTTTGCTTTAAGCAGGGTTTGCTGCCCCTCCCATTGCTGATGTAACGTCAACCATTCCGTATTCAGGCTGATATCACTTTTACTGCTATTTAGCAACAGCATTTGCTGATTTAAACTGTCTATACTTATCTGCAGTTTTCTTTTTAGCTTTTCATCATTGAACGATATTTTTGCAGCATAGTTTAATTGATCATCGAGTAAAACGGAGCGGCTTTTTTCAAAAAAGTAAAAACCATTTTCTGTATCATTCAACAAGTAACAAACTTCAATTGCATTTTCATACATGTCTTTAGTTTGGCTGCGCCAAAGTAGTTTTGAAAGTTCGCCTGATTGTTTCCACCGCATCATATCTATTGAGCGATCTGAAAGTAAGAAAGTGTGCAACGCGGCGTATAACAAAGGTTTGGCGCTGGTTTCTTTATATAAGGCCAGCAGGCTTTCTGCTTTATTAGCCAATAAGGTACTCACGTAATAATCATTGGAAATTTGATTTAGCATCCCTACTTCCGGATTACTGGTAATTGCCCGATCGGTAAAATTTATGGGTAATATATTTAATGCTTTTTGGTAAAAGATCAGGGCTTTCTTAAAATCACGTTGCCGCCAATAGGTTACACCCAAATTTTGATAAAGTCCTGCCATTTGATAGCTATTATTATTTTCTCTGGCAAACTCCAAACCTTTATTATACCACTCCCTTGCGGAATCCGGCTGCTTTAAGTCGTTATCATATACCTTTCCCAGGTCATTCAGGTTATTGGCACATTGCACAATATTTTGAAGCTTTTTATTTAAAAGAAATGCCTTTTGATAAAACACCGTACTTGAATGGTATTTTCCGGTAGCATCCAAAAAATCAGCGTAAATGGAATACGTGGTAGCCAGATCAATATTATCCTTCCCATTAAGCCGTGCTAATGCGATAGTAATACTTTGCATAGCATCCTTAAAATTGGCCATTTCAATTTCAGCCTGTGCCTTTTGCGCCCATAATGCGCCTTGCTCAATGGTATCTTTTGCCCTGTTAGAGAAAAACAAGCCCTTAATGGCGATAGCTCTTGCTTGCTGATAATCGCCGGCTTTAAAAAAAGAATAGGCTAATTGGGCATGGGCCATGCCTACTATAAAATACTTTTCAGTAAAAACCCTGCCCACGGCAATACAATGGTTAAAACAATCGTCGGATTGATGGATAAAACCAAGCTGCCCATAAAATATACCAAGATTATAATAGCTGTTGCACAAAAATGGTTCAAGCTTACCAGTGTGCTTGTTAACATCAACTGCCGCTGTGGTATATACTATTCCTTCTTGTATATTTCCAGCCTTGGCATACAAATCGCCGAGGCGATGCATGATCTCTGCATATACCGGTGTATTTTTCTGATGGCAATTCAGGTAGGCAGCCCTCACCACTGCTAACTTATTTATTTTGTAATTAGTTTCATGCTGTTCGTTCCTAATAAGGTCTATTTCATGGCGGATGCTGTCATAAGAAACACATTGCGCGTGGCTTATAATCGCTCGCAAAGCAAGCAAGCACAGCCATAGTATGTATTTGTAATAATATCCCATTTGCCATACAGTATGCCTGAATTACTTTTGGATACACACCCCATTTTTAATCAGGCGCTGACTTAAACCCGCATGCTTTGTGCATAAATCAGATCCCGCTATATTTCGGGTTATTTCAAAAAGTTTCGCTATAAAAAGCTGCTTATTGATGGTATTTGCTGTGTAAAGTTCACTCCCACAGTTTGCGCCAATGATACCGGTAGCAATAGCTGTAGCAAAAGATGACCCTCTAACTACCGCGCCAGCGCTGCTTTGTTCAAATGGCACGTTGAACCACAGATCTTCATTTTGGTTTTTATCAGCAATAACACCAATATCAACAAAAGCATTAGAATGATTTTCTGTTGGTGCAACATTTACACCGTCAGTTGTAGTAACAGTGATCAGGTTTGCTTCGGTATTACTCAGGCAGGCAGGCAAGAACTGGTGTATAGCCAGGTCCCGCAACTGAAAAGCGTTAAGGTGCCCCCCATGATGTTTTATACGATAAATCTCTTCTGCTATTCTATCGTCACTTTTATCCTGGTTACCTGCTGCTGTAACCAGCAAAATACCCTTATTATGTAACACATCAATCAATATTTTAAGTGGTTCATAAGGAAGTGATTCATAATAATAAAACCCCCAACTGGCATTAATAATTTGTGCCCCTTTAGCTATAGCATAAAAGGCAGCGCAAAATATTTTGAAAAGATCACCTTCTCCGTTACGGTCATGGGTTTTCAGCGGAATGATCCGAACGGTTCTGTCTTCGCTCTTTTTAAATTCGTTAATAATAAACTGGGTGACCAGGCTACCGTGCCTTCCGGGATTATCATCTTCTATATCGGCGTTATTATCAACAAAGTTCCATCCATTTTGTACCTCGGCAAAACATTCATTTCCCGGTTGGTTCTGCAAATCATGTGCAATATATCCCTGATCTACAATAAATGGATCGATCCCTGTATCTAAAACCGCAATGGTTACAACTTCTTTAAGCGTACTTTTTTCGGCTTTATAGGTCTGTTTAGCCGACTTATCCCAATTATGATAGGGAATTTCACTTAAAAAGTTTAAAGAATAATGCTCACCCACAGTTCCCGTGCCCGGGCCCGAGCCTGCCTTAATTGTTTTGCCACTTATAATTGTATGGATATTTTCTGCCTGCCACAATTGCACGGGCAACTCACAATTATCACAGGTATTTATTTTTATATCTTTGATACCCATCTTATGGAAATAGCCCTTTACTATTTCTATTTGCTCTTTAGTAGGGACTTCTTCAAACGATACAATAATCTCGTTCTTGCGATACGTTTTTTCCAAAAAACTATAATCCGGTTTACAGGGAATAGTAATGGATGTAGATGAATTTCCTGATTTGTTTTCAAATGTTTCCATAACGCTTAAGGTTTAAAATTGATTGATCCAATTATTTGCTTGTTGATAGCCGTATAGTTTTTTATCAATGATCTGTTGTAATATTTTTTTAGCCTGCTGCCGGTCTGTTCCTTCTGAGCGTTCCATCAGCGTAAGCGCTTTGTAAAACATCCCGGGGTTAACATATAGCGACATGGATGCCAGCTGATCAAAATTTTTCAAGGCTGCTTCGTATTGTTTATCGGCCAGGTAAGTAAGTCCCAGGTATTTGGTAGCCTCGGGCGCTGCTGCAAGCTTATGAGTTAGTGGTTCAAATAATTTTTCTGCTTCCATATATGATTTGGAGTTATAAGCAGTTATACCCATTTGCAGCGAATCTGAAACGCCCATGTTTAAGCCAAGGGTATTTAAATTATCTGATATATAGTTAGCCGCAATTAACTGGGATTTGGAATGCCGCAAAAATGAAAACCACCCAATTGTTAACAGTATACAGGCCGCGGCTAAATAAGCCATTCTTTTTAATACAATAATTTTAGTTGAGTTTGAAGGAGTAGATAATTCCTGATGCCGAGTTGTAAAATCTTCTCTTTTTTGCTGTTTCAAATACTCATTTATCGCATCGCGCATGCTGATATATTCTGCAACCTCTTTTGCAAAAGATTGGTCAGCAGCGCATCTTTTTTCAAAGTCAGATTTCTCAACATCACTCAGCGCTCCGGTGAAATAGTTGTCTATATAATTTATTGAGTCGCTCATTTTGATGTTATTGTAGTTATTTTCAATTTTAGTTTTTCCAAACAGCGCAGTCTTGTTGTTTTAACCACGTCTGCCGAATGGTATTTCATAAATTCAGCAATTTCCTTATCGTTATATCCATCTTCAAACATCAATAACAGCTCTTTGCATTTATCACCTATTTCATTTAGTTTTTCAAGTATCTGTTGCCTTTCATCTTTGGCAATAAGTTTTTGGATAATAGATCTTGTTTCATCCGGGAGCTCATAAGCTAAACTATCGTAAGGCATTGTATTTTCCATCTTACCCCTATTAGTCGTTCTTTTTCGCAAAAGGTCAACACATTTATTAGTAAATATTTGGTAGCAGTATGTTTTTAGAGATGAGTTACCCTCAAATTTTTCGGCAACAATATTTTTGATAATTGCCAGGATGGTATCGGAGTATACACTGGCGGCTTCTTCGGGCTGAATACCGTATTTTTTTTCAGCCTCTCTTATTAAATAAAAAAATATGTCATAAAGCTTCTGCTCATAATTTCGCCTGGAAGCCCCTCCGGCTTTAATACCATGCAAAATCATATGCTCCGTAATTAAAACCATGAGTAAATATATTAAACAGTTGGTAAAAAGATACTTACATAATAGTTTATTTTTAATATTGTGATAAAAATTGTATACAAACAGGGTATTATATCCTATTGTTGAACTGCACTATCTTAACAATCTACATAAAGAAATATGGAAATTTGGTTAACATACCATTAAGTATTTTTAATAAATACTTAATCTAATTTCGAAATCGTGGGTGAGTTACTTTATGGAAATAATTAGCTATCTCAAAATTTTTGCAAAAAGAATAGAGTGAAATTAAAAAAGCAGCCTGGCGTTTGCCAGGCTGCTTTTTATAAATTCATAGGTAGTTGTTTACACATTACCTTGTCTGTTATAACAAGTTAATAAAACCGGTGAAATGCTTGTACTAACTATTTTGTTATCCAAATTTTTGTACTGGTTAGATCTTGACCACCGCCTAAGGCTGCCTTCCAGTTGACGCTATTGAATTGCGATTCGTCGCTCGGATATTGGTAACGCTGCAAACTGCCATAATTTTGTGTATATCCGGCAGGGTTAGTTGCATCCATAGGGGTTGCACCACCTGTTCTTCTTAACAGGGTCCAGGCTACCCATGGCTGGCGGAACAAATCTATCCATTCCTGTGCATAAATTAAATTAACCGCATTAGTTGTACTAAAGGCAACCTTCGGATTGGTTAACACAGCAGCAATTTCTGCAGTAGTTGGTGTAGGTGAAGCAGGTTTATTTACTACCCAAACAGTAGAGTTGTAAGCCGCCGTTTTCCAGAAGGTAAGCGAAGCTCTTATGCCAGCCTCATATTCAGTTTGTGCCGAAATAATGTTCGCAGCTACACCAGCACCTCTGGCGTAGGCCTCAGCTTTCAAAAAGTGTACTTCTGCCGCTGTAATCAAAAGTTCAGGGACAGCACCTGTCGATAGCGCAATATTCCCATCTCTTCCCCAATAATAATTATAATCTGAATATAAATTACCATTTCTATCTGTTGGATATGACCAACCTTTATTATCAGGATCTCTTTGAGTGTCATATGGATTGCCCCCATCAGTTATAGATGTAAGCGGGTTTTGTGGGTAAGGAACCCATTTACCTTTAACACCACCCGATGTATCCAAACCAGCTACGGTACCTGTTGTATCTCCACTCACCTCAAAAAATATTTTACACCTCAGGTCAAATATCCCGCTGCCATTGGTGTTATCGTTATTGCTGAATAGATTCCAAAGGGTGCTTCCCATTCTTGCGCGGCTTTCCTGCCTGAAAAAGAACCCTCTGCCCGCTCCGTCTATATCAAAAGATATCCCCGGAACATTCGTTTGGTTAAAACCAACCACATCGGCCACGGCATCTGTTAATAACGGTTTTGTAAGTGCATCGGCGATAATTGGCCCGGCATCGGTATTGTCCTTATCATATATGGTAAGTGCATAACGTAACCGCAGCGAATTGGCAAATTTTATCCATTGCGCAATATTATTTGCTAAAAGGAAGTCATTCGATCCAAATGAATACTGGTTGCCATTGGTATTAAAATGGTTTACGGCCCATGTAAGGTCACTTAAACATGAAAGATATATCTGCTGTTGTTTATCATAAGGTACAACCAAATCTGCCGTAGAGCCAGAAAATGCTTTTCCTGCTTTAGAATAGGGCATATCGCCATAAAGGTTGGATAGCTCAATAGCCTGGTAAGCCCTTAACACTTTTACCATAGCCTCAGCATTGATAAAGGTTGCCGAATCAGGACTGGATGTCATGGTGGTTAGCATTTGACGCATAGCAGGTAAGTTCTGATAAAACTCATTCCAGCTTGTTCCCTCAACATAGGGAAAATCCGATGCCGCGTATACAGCACCAAGCTGCGTAATAGGATACAGCCATCGTGCGGCGGCCCAGTTGCCTATATCAGCTGCCCTATCCATGTTAGCACCAATGCCTGAATAAAGCTGTGGCAATGTTGCTGATGCCGAACCATTATAGGGGGCATTCTCTTTTTGAAAATTTTTGGTACAGGATGCAAAAACGGAGGCAATAAACACCGTAACGGTCATTATTCCCAGCCAATGTTTTATATTATAATATTTTGACATAATAGTATGTTTTAAGTTTTTAAATTATGTTAAAATCCCGCCTTTACAGAAAACCCGTAAGAACGTACACCAGGTAAACCGCCAAATTGTATGCCCTGAACATTTCCGGTGCCCACAATACTTTCAGGATTGATCTTATCCGGTAAAGTGGTAAAAATGTAGAACAGGTCGCGCCCTATTAATGAGAATGACAGGGTTTGGAATACTTTGGTTTTTTGTACAAAATCTTTTGGCAGGTTATAAGTAATTGATAACTCACGCAATTTGCCCCATGAATCGTTGAAGATAGAATTGCTGCGTACTATAGGATCATTATCCCATGATTGGTAGTTGCCGGCATATTTCCACCAGGAGTTTACCACGTTGGTGTTTTGTATATAAGCGCCTCCTGGACCCTGTACAACACCCGGTAAAATTACACCCACGTTGGCTTTAGTTCCATCAGGGAAAGTGTATGGTAATCCATGCCCATCTCTTTCATAAACTGTTTCTGGAGCTAAACCCTGGCCCATAATAGTGGCATAATCGCCCGACCATATCTGGCCGCCTATCTTAAAGTCAGTTAAAACATATAAGCTGAAGTTTTTGTAACGGAAATTCTGAGAAATACCGCCTGTTACCTTCGGCGTGGCATCACCTATTTTCACAATATTATCTGATGTAGCATACTGTGAACCAAGTACAGGTCCGTTCCCTGTATTGTAACCATCATGGTATACCAGATTAACTACTTTTTGGCCGTTCACGTATTTATAATCGTAGCCATAAATACTACCGTAATTATCGCCAACATCAACCTTCATGGTTACACCATTGCTCCCAAACCATGAGCCCAATTGCAATGAATTAATGCCCGGTTCCAGAGCCACAACTTTATTCTGATTATGTGCTGCGTTCACGGTTACATCCCACGAAAAATCTTGCGTCTTAATAACTTTTCCGGTAAGGGTTAACTCAATACCTCTGTTACGTAAAGCCCCCGAGTTTATTAAAACACTATTAACCCCTGAAGTAATAGCCACAGGAACGGTTATGATCTGATGATCTGAATAGGTGTTATAATAAGTAAAGTTTACATTTAAACGATCATTAAAAAAGCCCAGGTCAGGCCCGATCTCAAATGACCTTGAGCGTTGCGGCTGAATATTGGTAGGATACGTGCCTGGTAAATTTAAGCCGGTTCCGAAACCAGGTGTACTATTATTTACAGGGCTGTAAATAAGTCCGTTTTGGTAAGGTATGTACGCGTTGGCGCTCTCTGCCTCGCTCACCCTCAATTTTCCGTAGGTTAACCAATCTTTTACCGAGCCCATATCAAATGCATCGGTAAATACAAAGCTCAAACTTGCTGAAGGATAAAAATAGCTCCAGTTTGTAGGGCGTAATGTAGACGACCAGTCGTTAGTTCCGGAGATATCTAAAAACAGGTAATTTTTATATCCAAGATTAAGTAAACCATATACAGAGTTTATTTCCATCACATACCTGCTCTCTGTTGGGTTAAGAAGAGATGATGTGCTGCCATTATAATTGGAAAGGTTAAAAACAAATGGATAATTAAACGGGCCGGGATTATTTGAGGCTATATCATACATATTGGTATAATAATGCCTTGCACCCAGCGAAAAACTGGCATTAAAATCTTTTACCAAATTATCTTTATGAAAAATTAAACGGCCATCAAGGTTATTGGTAGATGTTCTTGCCAGGTCATAACTATATGTGCCAATTAAGCCAGCCGCGTCTGTGGGATAATCCTCAGTTACATACTGATTAGTATAATAATCTATACCAACATTACCGCTTGCTTTTAACCATGGAGTGATCTCGGCATTAAGTGAAATAGAACCTACAAATTGATTTTGTGTAAGTGTAGTATTATCATTAAATGTATTCCACCAATAATACTGCTGGCCATATTCATAAGTGGATTGTTTAAGTATCGGGTTTTGTGATCCATCTGGCAAAGTAGTCAGCGCTCCTCTTTCAATAGGCTTATAATCAGCCGGCAGGTTATAAACCGTCATGTAACCAACACCAATATTACCCGAAGACCCGCTTTCGCCATATATATTCGGTGGATTAAATTTAGTTAAATTGATATAGCTGGCTGTAGCATCAACCTTTACTTTAGGACTGATATTGATAGATGAGCCTATGTTAAAAGTATTGGTGGCGTTGTTGCTATTGTAGGTTATAGCGTCGTTTGTTGACCTTGTGTACGATACCCGCAAAGTACCGAAATCGCCACCGCCTGAAACAGCTACATTTTGGGTTTGCGTATTTCCTTTACGATAAAAGCTTTGGAAGATATTTGAATTACCCGTGTATGGCCTGGTTGTGCCATCCCACCAAACCAATGGCTGGCCTGACGTTCTTGGGCCCCATGAAGCTCCATCCCCAGGGAAACCGATGTAGTTATAAAATGGACCGCCTGCATCGCTGGTAACACCAGGACTAACATAAGCCCCCGGTATACTACCCTGAGGGCCGTACGGGTCGCCGCCTATATTTTCCTGCCTGTCGTTTCCATTAGCATCCTTATAAAACGCCGGATTGGCTGAGTAAAGAGCCTCGGTCATACCGCTGCCATATTCATCCTGTGTTTTTATAAACCTGTACGGGTCATTAACACGATAAGTATAGCTATAATCAACACCAAACCCTTTCTTTTTTCCGCCTTTTTTAGTAACAATGAGTATAACCCCGTTTGCACCGCGTGCACCATATAAGGCTGCCGCTGTAGGGCCTTTCAGCACGGTAAGGCTTTCTATATCATCAGGGTTTATGCTATTTAAAAATGAGCCATTATCTATTGGCGGCTGCGAAACATCAGTAGTACCCTTGCTTAGCGCATCAGTATAAGATTGAACGGCACCTTTTGGCTGCACAGGCTCATTATCAACAATAACGTTGTCAACAACTATCAAAGCCTGGTTATTTCCAAGCAGGTTATTATTACCCCTGATTACGATACGGGTAGAAGCCCCCTCAACACCGTTTGGTTGAGTGATGTTCAGACCTGCTACTTTGCCCATTAAACCTGTGGCAATATTCGGCGGGTTTACCTTATCCATATCAGCACCCGTTACTGTTTGTGCCGAGTAACCTAATGACCTTGTTTCGCGCTTAATACCCAAAGCGGTAACAACAACTTCATTCATTGATGATACGTTTTTGGTTAATTTCACAAGGATAGGACCATCGCCTACAGGTACTTCTTTGGGATTGTAACCTATATAGCTAAAAACAAGAACGACGTTTTTACTGGGCGCAGTTATTTCAAAAACACCGTCAGCATTAGTGTTGGTTCCCATACTCGTGCCCTTAATATATACAGTAACAGCTGGTAGTGGTGAATTATCTTCATCAACAACTTTACCTTTTATGGTAACCGGCGCAGGCTTTGAATTTTCCTTGTTTATCCCTTCGGCTGTTTTAAGCTTTAAAACTATAGTGTTTTGTACGATGGTATAGGATATTGGCAAATTTTTAAAACAAGCATCCAGGGCTTTGTCTATGGGGTAATTGGTTACATCCAGGGTAACCGGAGATACCTGTTTAATTAATGAAGTATTATACCAAAAGGTATAACCGCTTTGTTTTTCAATTTTATCAAGAACTTTTTCAAGGGATACACCTTTCTCATTTATTGTTATGTTTTGAGCGAAAGTTGCCGCGCTTAAGTTTAGGCACGCTACAATAATCAGCAAAAAAGTTAGTTTCATAACTAATAGGGTTTTTCTAATCCGTGCGTGTTTATGCCACACCGGAGCAATAGTAGAAATTTCCATACATTTGTTTGGTTTTGGGTTAAACAATGGTTTGCAAAATGTCATTAATTTGTCCCAGCCTCATTACGCCGGAAGTGCTCCAACACTTTCGGCATTTTTTGCTGGTAAAAGCTTCAAGGCTCTGGCTTATATTTATCAGCTATGTTTTTACAATAATCTTCCTCCCTTCTATCGTAAAGTCTATTCCGCTCAATTCAAGAATTTTTAGTACTTGTGATACGTTTGAATTACGCGATATTTTTCCATGATAAGTATAATCAGGTATTTTCCCTTTAAATTCAACATCGATATCATACCAGCGGGCAATCTGCCGCATAATAGTTTGTATATCAGCCTCATTAAATTGAAACATCCCATTTTTCCAGGCTATAACCTCATTTACATCCGGGTCTTTATTAACCAGTAACTGATTATTTGATAACAACGCTTGCTGACCAGGGCTGATGAGTACTGATGCCGTTGCCGAGTATACTTTAACACTGCCCTCAAGCAGGGTAGTTTTAACTACTGCCTCATCAGTATATGAATTTACATTAAAGTGTGTGCCTAATACCTGTACAGTTTGATTAGCCGTTTTTACATTAAATGGTTTGTGCTTATCCTTAGCTACTTCAAAATACGCCTCGCCTGTTAATTCAACCGTTCTGTTGTTGCCGTTAAATTCAGTAGGGAACTTTAAAGATGAAGCCGCGTTGAGCCAGACCCTTGTACCATCGGCAAGCACCAGCTGATATTGCCCACCATTGGGTGTATTAATGGTATTGTAAGTAACAGCGTCAGTTTTTCCTGCTGTTGATTTATAGGATAACAGGCTATCTTTTTTAAGGATCAAGGCACCAGCCTGTGTTGCCAGCAAGCCATTTTTGCTGTCATTTAACGTTACTTTTGAACCATTTGAAAGCGTTAGAATTGCTTTGTTGCCGCCTGGTGCTACATCATAGGTGACAGCTGTTTTGTTTTCAATTTGCTTCCGGGTGTACCTGCTGTATAATAAAATGATTGTGGCCGAAACAAATAACAATATTGCGGCGGCACGTATTAATGTTTGATAAAAAGGAATGTGGGGACGGCCTTTGGCTATGATACTATTTGTAATACCCTCTTTTAAGTACTTTTCCATATGAGCAACTTCATCATCGGTAAACTGGTCGATGATATCTTCTTCTTCTGAAAAAAGCTCATAATAGTGTTCCAGTAATTGAATTTCATCAGGCGAGGCCGTTCCATTCAAATACTTTTTTCTTAATTCCAGAAATTCTTTTTTCAGTTGGGCTGACATGGTTTATTATTTATACTTTACAGTATTAAAAAAGATAGCGCTTGGTAATATGATAGTGTATAAAAAGAATACAATATCCCATCCCAAAAAAAATATTTTTTTTATATAGTTTAACCTTTGAAAATGTGTGGTTACGATTGCTTGTATATGAGGTAGAGCAGCAGGATTATCTCTATTCCGTTTATCGGATGATGAAAACTGATAAGATCATAAGCATCTTGCTTAAAGTTGATCGTAAGCTATGCAATGATATTGTAAATTGGTTTTGTACGGTTTTTTGAGATATGTTTAATACTTCACTTATCTCCTTTGTGGTTCTGTCTTCTATAAATTTTAATCTGAATACTTCCCTGCGTTTTTCGGGTTGCAAATTCATCCATTCTTTTATACAATCTTTCAGTTCATTTATTTCATGAACACAATCTGTAACCTGTGCAAGGTTGGCTATGTCTTCTATTGGCTTTTCGAAAAAAGGGTTTTTACTATTTTTTTTATATATCAAATACACCTGGTAGCGGGTGGCGCACATCAAATAAGCAGGTAAGTTTTCAATATCCCTGTTTGATCTTTTTAACCAAAGGTCGGAAAAAACATCCTGCACCAAATCTTCTGCCAACTCAATATCACGTAACCTTTTGTACGCTTCGTTGTAAACTTTTTTCCAGAAACGCCCATAAATTATATTAAACGCATCCTCATCGCCTTTAGTAAGGAGGTCAGCTAATAGGGAATCGCTGATTAGATTTTGGGGCATTATCAGTCAATAGAATTTACTTGTTAAATTTATGTAAAAAGTTTCTATCATATCCACAAAAAAATATTTATTTAAAAAATATTTTTTTTCGGGTTGCTTACACTTAGTCCTTTTGGCTTACTAAATTACAACCCTTCAGAATTCACGTAGTTCGGATTATCTTTAAATATCAATGCAGAATTTTTAAAATTATCTTTAACTAATTTGCTTTAACAGTGACACTTTTATTATTTTATCCATAATCCATTTTGGAGAGAGGTATTATCTTACTTACCCATTTACAGCTGTATTATTGCAACAAGCCGATACACTAACCTCTGTTTATTTTTAACTGTGTATGTCCATCTTAATATTAAATAAGTTTTAATATTAAGATGGACATACTGAATACCTAACAGTCATAAAAGCAGCATTCTTTATTGAACGTCTCTTTTTTTCACAAACGCTGATTACTATTTGTCTGCAAGTATCAAAGCCGATAACAAGCCTTGATGCCAGGTTTTCTCCTTTTGATCGTACAGACTGAATTTTACGGCGAAATTAAAAACGCCCCATGAAAAACCATGCAATTCCGCCTGTTCTCTGATACAGCTAAAATAGCGCACTTTTGAAATCGTATCCGCATGATCACCCGCACCGAATTCACCTAAAAATACCGGTCGCCCCTGTTTTTTCGCCCAATCCGAAACAACATCCATGGCATGGCTGATCACCCGCTTCTCCTGTTCGGTCCCCAGCCATTGTGTCCCGATCCACTCCCGGGGCTTACCTATAGGAAACCAATCCTCTCCCTGCATGGTGAACTGAATAGGATCATAATAATGAACTGTGAGGATCAGGTAATCATCCTGCGGCAAATGCAGGTCGTTCAGTTTGTATACCAGATTATAAAATGGCGGCCCAACGATTACCGGGCGGGTCGGGTTGGTTTCCCTGATGATAGCCATTGCTTCTTTAAAATAATCGTTCCATACCGCATCGAGCTGGTCACGAGGTTCTGCCATAACTTCAAACATCACCTGCTGGGGCTTATGCCGGTAATGGGCAGACAACTGCTTCCATAGGCTCAGGAACCGTTCATGAAAAACCGCCGGCTCCTTCATCAATTGCGCATCCAAATGGTTATCCAGCACAATAGCCAAATGATTTTTTAATGCTTCGCTGATGGCCCAGTCTATTCGCGCAAAAAAATGCGGGTCTATCGTGTACGGCGCCACCGTATCCATCCTGGCCACCCATTGGATAGGCAGCCTTACCGCGGTAAAACCGGCGGCTTTGATTATTTTAAAATCACTGGCAGCTAAAGTATGCCCCCATTCGCCTTCTTTCGGCGCATCAAAAGTAAAAGCAATATTAATCGTTCGTGACAGGGAACTATTAAGGGTAGAAATATCAATTGTGGTTGAAGGAATTGTTTTCATGGCATAAACTGGCGCACCGGAAAAAACCAGTAAAAGGAACATAAACCCTATTTTCCGGATAAGCGAATACATCAATCTAATATAACAATTCGGCTCACAGTTTTCAATGTACGTGCCGTGTTTATTTACATCTACTATATCTATTGACTTACAGGATGGTAAGTAAACTCCAGTACGGCTGAATCGCCTAAGATAATTTGATCTCCTTCGGTCAAACAATGCCCTATTTCAGTCGAATGTAGTTTGATAAGGTTATCATCCTTTAATGTTTTAACCTTAATTTTATTACCCGGTGGCACCCCTCCTTCATCGGCGTAAAGCATAAAGCACCCCTTCTCATTATCCCATTCAATATGTGCGTGTTGCCTGCTGATAAATTTATTGCCAGGGTTAGCGCTATCACCAGGGAAAGCAATTTGGTTGGTACGAAAGAAACCACCGGGCACCTGTGCCTTTCTCTCCCTACCAATATTGATCGTACCGTCATCAGAAGTAATTTGATAGCTCACCAGTTCCGCCTCACCATTTAGTATAGCAATATAAGCAGAACCGGTTTTGAGCAGCGTATGATCTTTTGTGCGGATAAATAAAGCAGCATCCAATTCTTTTGATTTTAAAGCCTCAGCCGGGATCGTTTCATCAAAGCTGATCTCCAATGCCCAGTTTGCAGGGAGTTCAAGGGCGTAGTCGTCTGCTATCTTTTGAATCTCCTGCTTAAATTTGTCTTGCTCCCCCGCATAAACCGCGGCTTCGTAAATATGTTTTTCATTACCACTGACTGTGATGAACAGATTGATTCCTTTAATATGGCTACCCTCTCCCCCTTCTGCTTTTTGTAATTCGGCTTTTATAAAACGAAGCAACGCATCCCGCAAGCTTTTTACATCCTGCGGACCTTTATTTTCATTCTTTTTAAATATATCAAACATGGTAAATCAATTATCTGCAATACTTTTTATATAACCCTTTTTTAACAACAATGGTATAATATCGCGGCCCGCAAGATGCACCGCATCTGATGATCCCCTGGTAGCTTCAATCCGTATACAAACCACTAAATTACCTGTGCCCTTTTCCATAGGCGCAAAAAACACATACCAGCCGTCATTTATGCTTTGCTGTTTCCAGATACGTTCTGGCGTGCCTGTTTTTCCAGCAACACTTATGCCTAAAATTTCGGCTTTAGGTGCACTCTGCTCAATCATGTATTTAGTAATAATGGCCGCATACTGCGGATCATTAGCCAGTTTTATACCTGATTTTACAGGCTGCGGAACTCCGTTCACTTTTAATACGAACCTGTTGCCCAGCAATAGCCCATTATTGGCAACACCCGATACCAGCCTTGCAATCGCAGCTGGTGTTGCGATTAACGCACCCTGCCCCCATGCCATGCCCGATATACCTTTAGCACGGGTGCGGTGGATATTATCAGGATCATACTTTGGTTTGGTATTAAATTCTGTTTTGCGCCACAGCTCCTTCCATTTTTCTTCCTGCTGTTCATTATCTGGCGCTTTGGCATAAAAGTAACCACCAACCCCATGTAGGAACATTCCCGTTTTTAAATAAAGGTCGCCCATCTGTTCTTCCAGATGTTCCTGGTTAGCCAACTTAATAAAATACACGTTGTTAGATTTGGCTATGGCGCGTTCAAGGGTGATTAACCCGGTTTCATCCGGTTCCACTCCTTTTGTCCGGATACGCTCAGCCATGCTTACATTAAATGTAACATCATTGGCGGCCATACCCAGTTTATTAAATGATGCCATGGCCGTAAGCACCTTAGCAGTTGAGCCTGGTTGTGTGGCATAAGTAAAGCCCAGATCACTGGTTGTCATCCATTGCGACAGCTTATTTTGTTCGGTGACAGGCATCGTCAATTGATCGTAATTATGTATTGGTGGCAGTGGGTAAACAGCAGACGCCAGCACATCTCCGGTTGCAGCTTCCATCACTACAACCGATACGCGGTTATCCGCAAGAGATGCATCCGCAGCCATAGTTTGCTGTATACTGGTCTGTAGTTCTGCATCTACCGACAGCTGTATATCACGGTTGCGCTTTTTGAATTGTGTAACTTCATCACTGTTGATACCTGCAATAAGCAAGGGTGCCAGTGCACTGTAATCCCGTTTTTGAACCGACATTTCCTTTATGCCCCGTGGCAAAAAGCGATCCTCCTGATAGCGACTGGCCTGTACATTATAATTGGTTACCGGCATGTTAAAACCACGCAATTCTGCTGCATGTTCATATTCGGCAAAATATCCGTTTATACTGCCGTTGAAAACACCCGTATTGGCATCGCCTGTCCAGAAGAACATTTGCGCATCAAACGGATAATATCGGGTAAGCCGCTTATGTATAGCCGAATCCAGATCATATTGGCTTGCACCTGATTCATTTAGTAGATTTTGTTGTTTTTTGATCAGTGAGGGATCACTCGTCGCCAGTATACGTCCGTCCCTGTCATACAGCGTACCTGCCTGTAGTTTATTCATTAGTATAGCTATACGCGGATTATAACTAAACATGCGGGCTCCGCTTTTATCTGCTACTAAAGCAGGCTTCACTATCCATTTATTACTTTGAAACAAGTAACTTGATATATTAATTACCAGCAATGTAATACCTATACATGCGGCCAATAAAGCAGGTACCAGGTTATGATCCTGTTGTTTGGTAATAAATGACATTTGTACGGGCGTTCCTTTAACTCTTGATGCCGACAATAAAAATCCGGCAGCTAAAAAATTAGCGACAAGAGAAGAACCACCATAGCTTTCAAATGGTAATGCTACTCCCGATAGTGGTAACGCCCCTGTAGAGCCACCCGCTATCAATAAAAACTGGATGAACGTGCAAATACCTATTCCCGAGCATAAATAAAAGAGAAAAGGTGCCCCGGTTCGCCTGCCTATAATTATGGAACGGTGCAGGTATAACAGAAACAATAAAAATATAGCAACTATGCCTGTCCAGCCAAACTCTTCGCCAATGGCAGGCAATATCATATCTGTGTGTGCCTCGGGGATAGTTTTTGCAAAGCCCCGCCCTACACCCTGCCCGGTGACCCCTCCGCCAGACATGGCCCATAAACCGTTAGCTACCTGGTCGCCGCCGTAAACCTCGTTATTCCAGGCATCTTCCCATATCGCTTTACGGTCCGACAAGCGTTCTACCGGGCCTGGAATAAGCTTATCCAGGTGTGGTATTTTATCGATAGTTAAAAATCCGGATATGATAACCAACGCCATAACCGCAGATTCGCTTAATCGCCTGCCTTTAAACAGCATAGTTACAACCAGCATAATAGTTGTAATTAAGGTGGATATCCAAACATTTTTAAATAGCCAGATAAGCAGCACATAAACCACCACTGCTATCGCCATTGAAATGAAATCGCCGCGTGAAAAGGAAAAGAGAATAATGAAAGTGAAGCAAATAATAATGGCGGGGCCCATATCGCCCAACATGAGGAAAAGGAAAAGCGTTGCCCCTATAGCTATTAATGCAAATGAAAAAAATGACCAGCGTTTTCGCCAGGTGGCATATTCACTGATAAATTTCTCATTCATCGCAAAAAATCCGGCCAGAAAAATAATAACGAGATATTTAACGATCTCACTGGGTTGAAAGCCGAACAGATTCACTTTTACCCCACTACCTTCAGGCCCTGACCCAAAAAGAATAGTGAGCATTAATAACCCCATTGCAAGGATTATCCAGGGCCAGCCGTTTGCTGCTTTGGGAGTATTCTTGAACAGGAACAGCCTATAAATGCCTGAATCGGTATTAAACCGCCTGATATTGCAGTATAACAATACGGCCATGGTTACAAAGCCAAGCACTAAATATATAAGTGAATCTTTAGCAAGAAACCTGTCGCGTAATGGGTCCTGGATACTGAGCAGCATTAAAAACGAAATGCCGGTAAGTATCATTATTAACGGCAATATCACCTGGTCGGTAACAGGAAACTTTAAGCTTAACAAGCCGTGCATAATGAAAAAACACAGGAAAAAGCTAACGACGATAATTACATACCAAAAATTAAACTCGGCCGGTGTGCGAACGATAAGCGCTTTTTCTTTTTTCAGGATATTGAAGTCTTTGGTTGACAGCAGCCTGACGGTATGTGCTGAACGGCTGAAATTAAAAGCCTGGTCTTTATCCAAACTTTCGGTACCCATTGACCGGCCAAACTGGTACCCGGGTTGAAGTGGCAGAACAACAAATGCTTTGCCTTCAGGCAGATCATGAAATGCATATTCACCATTTGAACCTGTGCGGGCATACGCAATGATAGCTTGCAGGTGATTCTGTCCCTGTGCATCAGCAACGTAGGTTAACTGATAGCCGTTACCCGTTACTTTTTTTATTTTAGTTTGATCAGTTTCCTCATCATTGAATGTACTATCCTGCGGAACAATCATTTGCAATCGTACCAATACGCCCGCAACAGGCGATCTTTTATCATGCACTTCGCCGTTTATGCTATAGCCGCTTAAACCTATGGCTGTTTGCTCCGGCAATTGCGGAGGACTATTTTTCTCCTGTAAAAATCGCAAAGAATCGGCACCTGTATAACCTAACAAGGCACGTGATACCAAAACCCTGTCTTTAAACGATTGGCCGCCAGCTACAAAGGCTTCATCGGCATCAATGTTATACTTTGATTTATTCAGTTCGCCAATGTTATCAAACGTTGTACCCGTCATTTGCTTATCAACCACATTCCCGATAAGTTCTATATCCTTTGGGTCGTCAAAGTAAAAGCCTTTTTGCAGCAGCCGCTTAAAATTGTCCGCAGCGTTCTTTGCATTCAGGTTAACCATCGTACCGTCCTGCAGGCGTTTATATACATCGGCAAAGCTTTGCTGGTTCACCTGGTATAAACGCATGAACAGCAGGCCCAAAAGCGCGCTCACCAACAAAAGGAACAAGCGCTCCTTTTTCCGTGAAACTGATGTGGATATTTCCTGCGCCATCGGTTTATTTGGTTTTAACAGGTAATGAATCGGTCTTTAGCGATAATACAGGTAACTGGCCGCTAAAGTATTTTTTATCTACTAATGTAAAGGATTGGCGTATTGCTGATTTGCAATTATTGAACCGCACGTTTTTAACCGACAATGCGTTTCCTGTTACATCAACCCCGGTAACAAAACCGTTGAATGATAAACTATCTAACACAATGTGCCTGCATTTTGAAGATAAGATAATTGCGGGTCCATTATAACCAGTATCGCATTGCAGCACAATATTCCCTTTTGCTTTAAGTACTAATGAGTCTTTATCAATTATGATAGGCTGATTAATAATAACCGGACCTGCAAAGGAAGTATCTGTAAGTATAACTGATTTCCCTTTTGCATCGTTTATTACTTGCTGCAATTTAATTTCCTCTTTGCCGGGGATCTTTTTAGCAGGCATGATTGTTTTAACAACCGGCGGTAACCGGTATAAATAAACACTGGTAGCCAGGAATATTAATGCCAGGATAGCAAAAATGGTAGCGGCAACATTATTTTTTTTCCGATGAACGGGTGGGCTTATTGCAGATTGTTCTAATTGTTCCACTACGGATTGCGGTTTAGCAACACTTTCTGTGACTTTATTTGCGGCATACCGTTGTGGTGTTTTATCGTTTTGTACCAATACTACGGTAACATTATCCCGGCCTCCTTTTTCATTAGCCATATCGATAAGTAACCTGGTTTTCTCTTTTAAGGAACCAGAGCGGCCTAAAATGGAAATCATTTCAGTGCTGCTCAGCATATCCGATAACCCATCGCTGCATAAAAGCAACAGATCGCCCGGCAGGAAAGGCGATTGACCGGTTTCTATATAATCAGTATACTGGTTTATGTTGCCTTCAAATCCCAGGGCCTTGTTGATCTCGTTTCTGCGGGGATGCTCCATCGCGGCTTGTTCAGATAAACGACCGGACTCTTCAAGAAAACCTACGAACGACTGATCATGAGATATTTTCACTAACGAGCCGTCACGAAATAAATATAGCCGGGTATCGCCCACATGCGCGTAGTAAAACTGGTTAGCCGATATATCGGTCAATGCAACAGTAGCAACGCAACTCATTTTCTGGTATTTGTCACTGCGTTTCCTTTCAGCAATAACACGTTCATTTGCTAAATGAAAACATTCGGCAAGCATTGGGATGGCTTCATTAAAAGGTTTTTCGGCGCGATCAATAATGGCCACTTTTGCCTGTTCGGCTGCTATTTCGCCCCCGGCATAACCACCTACACCATCAATAACCGAAGCCAATATAAATTTATTGCCATGGATTTGCTGTGCAATAAAGAGGTCCTCATTGTTTTCACGCTGTTTGCCGGTATCGGATAATCCGAAGAATTGCTCATTCATTTATCTTACGTGATTTTTTAATGTCGGAAAAATGTGAAACCAGCAATGCTACGCTAACGATCAATAAACCTATGGATAGTATTTGTGACATATTTATGATTTGAAAATATTGATACCAACAATGCCGTTCAGCAATATTTTAGAATTTACAGGCAATTCCTGCCATACGGGTGAATTAATATCGCTCCTGGGCATGGTTTCTTCATTCAAAATAGTTTGTTCACCTAATGACGCCAGGTAAAATTTGCTATCCGCCTTATTAAATCGAATCAAAAGATGCGGGGTATTTACCCAGTCAGAAGGAATCCTGAAGATGTATGGTTCTTCCCTTTGTTCTTCTCCGCCCGAAACAATAATCTCCTCATCATTCATTAAAAACTCCACCTTTTTACCGGCCAGCTGCTTTTCAGGAAGGATGGTTTCCAGCCTTGCAAGGTATTTCTCTTTTTTAGTTACTGTAGCTTTTTCAGTAGCGGATAAATCTTCCAGATAAGGGATTTCATAATATCCCTCGCTGTAATAATTAAAGCTTTTAAGTATATCCTCGCTAATATCAAATGTTTGCGCTATACCTGTTTGTCGTGGTATAAAAGTTACCCGCAGGTTATCTTCTTTTTTATTACTGCCGGGCAATAACTTGCCAATAAAACCTATATCGCCCCTCGCATAATCAGGGTGCGATACCAGGCGAAACACCCATTTTGAGCTTGAGGGTTCTACTGTTTTGCCAGCCTCGCGGTATTGGTTTAATAACTCGTAAAATCTTTTTACGCATTCATTTACTATTAGCCCGAATATGCCTGCTTTGTTGTTAATGAATTCTTTATAATCTTCTGGATTAAGACTGATAATGTACTCATGGTAAAAAACGACGCGCCCTGCGAACGATAGTTGACGGATGCTATCAGTAAACTTGTCGATAACATAATTATAAACATCATCAGGGGTAAGTGTAAGCTGCTTTTTATTGTTGCCGGTATTTTCACTGGTTAAAAACCAGTCGTGGATGCCGATTCGCTGCCAGATTGAAGGTTTTTGATCCATTAGTTCTGAGGGTTATTTGTTGTATCTGTACCGGTACTATCAGGGTTTCCTGACTTATTTTGGTCTGCTTTTATGGCATCGTTAATCGTGCTTTTAGTAACTGAATCTGTCAGTTTCTGCTTTTTCCCGTAATCGGTATTTTCCTGTTTCGGAACTACCGGTGTACTATCAGCTTTTTGTATTGAATCAGGGACCGCTTGTCGAATAACTTTCGTCTGCACTCTATTTTCAGTTAATATAGCGTAAACATTGTAAAACAATGAGCCAACAAGTAATAGGACTAATGCAGCAAAAACCCCGCTTGAAATGGTCATTTTCCCATCGCCGACTTTAGATTCTGCCAATGGTTTTTCCGCTGCAATTTCCTTAGCTATCTCTGTTTTAATTTCAGCTACGCCACTTTGCGCTATTATTTCATGTAATTCTGTACCGTCGTTGTACCGCCCTTCCGGTTGTTTTTCAAGGCATCGATGAATAAGGGTAATCAGCCATACAGGCACTTGCATCTCCCGATCCTGCTGCGTTTTGGGCCAGCTTGATGGCAGGTTTTGCCTGCGCAGCTCCAGCATATCCGGCACCGGGGATTCCATGTGCGCGAGCATTACCATATTCCTCGCTGTTTCTCCGTTATCATGTAGCGGAAACGGCACTTGCCCTGCCAGTAATTCGTAAAGTATGATGCCATAACTGTATATGTCTGTTCCGAAAAGCATCTTACCTTCATTCTGCTCCGGTGCCATAAACTCTATTGCACCAGCATGCCGCATACTGCTGCGCCGTTGCTCGTCTGACATTACTGACAACCCGAAATCCAGCAATACATAATTTCCCGAATGGGTATTGAATTTTACATTGTTGCTCTTAATATCACCATGTTTTACGCCTACCTTATGGCAGTGCGACAAGGCGCAGGCCAATTGATCAGCCAGCTTGATGGTTTCCTTAATGGTGAATATTTTTTCATGTGGCGCTTTCAGCAATTCTTCCAGATCGGGGCCTTCAATAAACTCCATCTCAATAAATGGAAATGAACCGCTCTCGGTAATGCCTGAATTAAGTATCTTAACTACATTAGGGTTTGGAACTTCATTTACCTTTTTCAGCTTTTCTACTTCATTTATAAAGTTCCGGTAGTTTTTATCTTCTGTACTTTCGCTATGGATTGGGGTGGGCAATATTTTTACAGCAGTAATTATTGGCCCTATTCGCCTTCCTTTATATACCGAGCCCTGCCCTCCCGTACGCAGGGCGCCCATATTCTCTAATCCCGTGGTTATTGTAAATATTTTGCTCATGCCGATCGTTCAGTCAATTGAACTAATTAACGTAAACATATGTATTAAGTTTAAATAGTTTTATATTAAAGTTGCAGGTGGGAGACTGATATTAGCCGTTTAAAAGAAGTAACGGATTTTGATCATCAAGCGTATTGATTCGATAAAATAATATCTCCGGAATAATTTTACATCTTTTCATTTTCCAGACAAAACATTTCAAAGAATTCCAATATAGCTAATTTATATATTGAATATTAACATGTTAATCAACAATACCTGATTAACACACTATCAATCTAATATAAACCCGCCAGTAAACAATTGCGTACAACTACGCAACTATTACCGTGTTATTCCGCTGCTAAAAACTGTTTATTAGCGGTTACTTTATCCTGCCGGGAATTTCATAGCTTTACCGGTAACCTATTGATAACAAATATTATAAACCATATTAAAAACCCTAAAAACAATTCAAAAAAATGAGATCATTAAAAATTTTCACCCTGGCATGTCTTGCAGCTTTTCTCGTTATGTTCTTTTCTAATTGTCACCCTAAGCCCGTGAGCGACCAAATACCTTACAACAGGGATAGCGCCCAGGTGCACATTATTTCTATTGATACAGCCGCTAAACTCACCTCTACTTTCAGGCTTGTGCAAGCGCAGATGGCCCGCAAACTGCACGACACCGCTTACATTGTGAATTTTCCGCTTGCTGAGAAATTTAATCGCGACGCTATAATTGCGTTGTTAAACCAAAAAGGTGCTAAAGGCGTGCGCATATATTTAGGCGAGGATAGATCCGGGCCTGTAAAAATGGTAATCGTAGCGGTTGATAGCCTGAACAATGATATCACCGGCCGTAGTGGCAAGATAATGAAATACAGCAGTAGCACCCAAGGCGGTGTAGCACTTGAGGCAGGCCAGCGCTGCCCTACCTTATGCAGTACCAGCAGTGTGCTTAATAATCAATAGCCAATGGGTGTTGTAATAAATTTTATATTGAGCCAGGCCATAATTATACCCATAATTGTGGCCCTTATACGAATTAAAAAAATTGATAGGGTATATTACCCCCTACTCTTACTCCTGTTGATCGGGCTTTTATCGGAGTTTGTGAGTTTTGCTTGCATCACTCTTTTTAAAACCAATGCGCCCGTTATTAAAATTTACAGCCTGATAGAATGCTGCATCATACTATATCAACTTTACTTATGGAAAAACGCCACCAGGTACCGGCACATGTTTATTGTGCTGGGCCTGGTTTGCGTTGTTTTTTGGGTGGTAGAAACTATAATATTTAAAAACATCAACACATTCAGCCCCTATTTCAGGGTGTTTTATGCATTTGTTATTGTATTGCTCTGTATTAATCAGATCAATGCCATGATGTTTTACCAGAATGTAGCTTTATTAAAAAACCCTGTATTTATCATCTGCCTGGCATTTATCATACTCTTTTTGTACCAGATCATTTATGAGGCTTCGTATTATGTTGGTTCTGATAAATCAGAGGTGGCCAATAAAATAATCATGGGCTTTAGTTACCTTAATTTCTTTATATATTTAATGTGTGCTGCCGGGATCTATTTTATGGGAGGCAGCAAGGACGATCCGTATAGCCACTATTTCAATGTCCGTTAACATCAGCCAGGCTTTACAGTATATTAATACAGCAGTATGCCAGATAAATTATTTTACACGGTTGGTATTACATCTATACTGATAGCCGTTGTGATCATCTTTTTTGTTGTATCGGTTATAAGGTACCACAAACGGTATTTACAATTGCAGAAAGAGCGTATACAGGCACAGATCATGATACAGGAGGAAGAACGCAAGCGTATCGCCAATGACCTGCATGACAGCCTTGGGCCCATGCTATCAACCGTGAAACTATTTATGAATAGTATAGCTGTTAACGATGATACTGACCGGGAATCACTTGACAAGGCTTCGGGGTATATTGATGAAACCATCAATAACCTCAGGGAGATATCCTACAATCTTCTGCCCAGTAGCCTTGACAGAAACAACCTGGAAATGGTGGTGAATGAATATATCAGCCGTATGGGCAGCCGCCAACCTATAAAAATAACTTTTAACGTAACAAAGGATACCGTAATACCTAAAAAAACAGAGATCCATTTATTCCGTATTATACAGGAGATCGTTCATAACACTATAAAACATTCCGGTGCTACGAGCCTGAAATTGGTTATAACAAGGCATCCCGATGAGCTGTTCCTAATATCAGAAGATAACGGTCGTGGCTTCGATCCGGATAGCATACGTGCCGCGTCAGGTGGGCTCGGCTTAAAGAGCATTGAGAACCGATGCCAGATGCTTGATGCTGATTTTAAGTTAATTACCGCCAAAAACGAAGGGTGCAAAATGATAATTAAGGTGCCTGTTTATGGTTAATATTATTTAATTTTAATCAAATTTCATACCCGCCTAATTTAATGCTGATGACAGAGATCAATATTGTAATTGCCGATGATCATGAAATATTTTTGGATGGCTTATCGCTTATGTTATCCAGGCATCCCGGCTTTAAGGTATGTGGGCGCGCATCAAACGGGCAAACACTAATTGACACAGTGAACCGCGAGCGGCCTGATGTGGTGGTAACAGACATACGTATGCCGGTGGTAGATGGTATCCAAAGCACCAAACAGATATTGGCAATACACCCTGATATTAAAGTTATCGCGCTTTCGATGTTTGATGAAGAGAACCTGATCATCGAAATGCTGGAAGCCGGGGCCAAAGGTTACCTGCTTAAAAACGCTCATAAAGATGAGATAACGGATGCCATAATAAGCGTTTATCAGAATAAAAATTATTATTGTTCGCAAACCTCCTGCTTATTGGCTTCAATGATAGTGCGTAGTAAAGCCAGCCCATTTATCCAACCGCAGATAGTTTTGAACGAGCGGGAGAAACTCATCATCCAGATGATATGCCAGCAACAAACTACCCAGCAGATTGCCGACAAGATCTACCTGAGCAAACGCACGGTGGAAGGCTACAGGGTAAAGATACTGGAGAAAATACAAGCCAAAAACATAGCTGGTGTAGTAATATTTGCGCTTAAAAATAACATCATTAAAGAAGAGGATGTTTTATAAAGAACAGGTATCCTTTTTCTCCATATTTCTTCATGTTCATTCAATTCAGCAAAAAAGCATCAATAATAATTGCCGTTTTACTTTTTCCAGTATCTTCTTAAAGCCAATACCATCAATATTTAACCTGGATTTGTATCCTGCCAGGGGTGCTGCGTAGTTGCACACTTAAATTTTGCGTATAAATACGCTTCAATATCAGGTAGTTGCCCTTCAATTCCGTTACTCTGCTGCTGTATCTTTGAATAACTTAAGAAAGCAGCTAACTACAGAAACTAAAAAGTAAAGATGAGAAAACACAATATTTTGCAGTTCAACGGTCAGTTAAAGCGGCACTTGAGTGGAATAAAATTAATCCGGCGAACGACCCTGGTTATTCATCAGTATGGTGCAACTCTATTGATGATAATATACAGATAAAGCCGAACATGAATTTGCCTGCAGCAAAAATTAGAAACACTGAGCGAGTCAGTAGTTAATAGTTAGGGGGCCTGTCCGGGGCATTAGGTAGACTTAGGTTTGCTCTGCCCCGGCTGGTTTTTTTATAGATAATTCTTAGTAAACCATCATCAGCCTTTAATTGCTTCGCCCTTAAATCTCACTTCAGCCATACTCAGCGCAAAATGGGGGCACCTGTCTCTGGCAGAAAGATAAAGCTGATTATAATTGCATAACCCATCCTTATCATTTACCGATGCAAACCCCGAACTCATAATCGTGAGTCCGGGATATGCATCTTCAATTAGAGCCGGGTCATTTTGAAAATATGCACATTTCTGGCAGATCTGAATATATCATAATTTATATGTCAACTGTTAATCAACCGTTTAAAGAGATGTGAGAAGCAAAATGTGCCAGGTTTGTATATTATTACAGTGGCAATTCGGTATAGCTTTGTTAGCAATTAATATAATAAAATGAGAAGGCTGATTTATCCCCCTCTACTTGTTTTGATTTTCTTAGTTAGTTGTAAAAAATCGGCACTTGTTAGTTACGCCACTCCCAAAATTACATCACCTGAATATATTGATAGCCTGTTGTTTGTCACGAAAAACAACTATCAAATAGTCACGAGCCAGGCAGCAATATTTTCTTCAACAGATACACACATTAAATTAAACAGTTCCGGTTTAATTCAACGCTTAACTTCAGCCGAAGTAGTACCCATTTTAATAACATGGAGCAATAAAAATATCCAACCAACCACTATATATGCATTAGGGTGTACAGACACTAATCAAGATGCCCCATTTACAAAATATCAGGGAAAGCTGGCAACAGATCCGTTTGGGTCATACCTGCAAGGTTGGAAAACATTACATTTATTACCAGTAGCCGGAGAAACATACACGATAGTTTTAAGGCATGCCGATGCCAGCTATGGCACTGACTGGAGTAATGCTTACACATATGCGGGGCCACCTGATTGGTGGGAATCAAAAGATAGCACTTTAGCAAGACAACTAAACCCACAGGGTATACAGCGCGCAACTGAATTAGGGCAAATTTTTAAGGATTTGAAATATCCTGTTAAAAGAATTATTACCAGTGAATTTTACAGATCAATACAAACTGCACTGCTAATGAACATTGGCCCCATAAATTCTGAAGATGGCCGGATAAACAATTTGGCTTATAATATTTATCCTCCGGGGATAGTTCCGGGTCTTTTTTCAATTTTAGAGGAACAACCAATTGATGGGCAAATGACATTGGTAATTACACATCATCCGGTTAATGAACTGGTAAAATATCCGGCTTATAGTTCTTTTCCGCCGGTCTCACCATTTAACTGGACCGGAGCTTATATAGTAAAAATGGAACCAGATAAATCATTTACTTTTGAGGGAGCTGTTTCCTGGGGAATGTTTAAATGCTGGCGAGATTTGAAATACCCCCCCAATAACTAAGCAATATGGAAATAACATCAAACGAAATTGAAGATATCCTGGAAGCAGGCGCCTCGCCTGAAAATATTAAAGCACGATTAAAACAGCTTTTTGCCGGTACAAAATCGTATAGCTTTTCTTATTCAGAAAATTACAAACCCGATGATAATAGCCCAAGTGGCATGTCTGTACGTGGGGTTGTTACCATCTCCATTGAGCAAAATAATGAGGATGCGATCATTTATTATGGGCCCTGGCGCTGCCAATAATCCAGGCTCTACGTTGTGATAAAAAATGTGCTAAAACTGAGTAGCAGCAAGTAGCCAATAATTTTCCAACTAATTTAACTTAGATGTTCTATTTCTATTATATGAACAAGCGGGTTAATAGTTGTACAAAACCAAATCACGCTGCTACTGATCTCGGGTTTAAAATTTGGCGGAGCTTAAAGTTAATACTTGTATTGGCTTTATCCGGTATAACTATCTCTGCAACAAGCAATTCATATCCTCACCCATTAAATGCGCCAAACATATATGTGCAATTATTAATGCACCAACTTAAACCAATAAAAAATTCATTTGCTGCCGATACCGATACTATTGTTTATAAGGGTGTGCCCATTTTATGTTCAGGAAGTTCCTTGCTGTTAAGTGCGGAAAACGCTCCTTCAAACGCATCTTTTAAATGGTTTAAAAATGGAAATTCCGCGCCAATTGCAACCACCTCCACTTATAATGTTACCACGCCGGGCACTTATAGCGTAACTACTGAATATAATGGGGTAACTAATAACTATCCATCACTTACAATTACGCAGGATTCAGAACCAGTTGCCCAATTTCAATACACAACAACCAGTGATTGTCCATCATCTACGGTGAATTTCACCAATCTATCAACCGGTGATGGCCTTACATATAATTGGAATTTTGGTGATCCTAATACTGGTAAAGATGTAAGAACATCAAATTTAGCCAATCCCAGCCATGTATTTGTAGGTACAGCCGGAAACGGCTCCCAAACTTTTACCGTCACACTTGTTGTTAAAACTAAAGGTGGCTGTACAAGTACAGTTACACATACTATTACACTTATGCAATCACCTGATGCCACATTAGGCGGAACAGGCTCTACCGTATTTAATAGTAAAAGCTATTTTGCAAGTTGCACAAATATGCCGTCGATATTTTCATTCACTAATCTTTCCAAAACCGATAATACCAGTTACAGCATTTATTGGGGTGATGCAACAGGCACAACTTATTTGGATAATTTTACAACGATCTCTCATACTTATCGTGTCGGCAATTATACCATGCGTTTTACAGTAAACGGAAAAAACGGATGTAGTCTTACTAAAAAATATTACGTTTTTGTAGGTAAAAGCCCAGTAGCCGGAGTTAGTAATTCACCAGTCTTTACCTGTACTGGTACGCCCCTGGTTATACAAACTAACAATATTGATAATAACTCAGCGGGTACAATTTATACGGTAAATTTCAGTGATGGTATATCAAATTATTATACTGCATCAACTCCAGATACTATTATGCATACGTTTTTTTCTAACTCTGTAAATAAAACGAGCCAAAAGCAAAATTTTCAGTTCGCTAATTCTTTTTCGGCAACATTAATCGCTGCAAATCCTTGCGGTTCTGATACAGCAATTGTTGCCCCCATTTATGTTTCTGATATACCCAAGGCCAGCGCTAGTGTTAGTTTAAATGCAGTATGTGCCGGAACGCCCATAACCTGTACCAATACAAATACAGGCGCCACATATATAGATAATACAGGTAATGCCCATCCCGATAATTTTATTTGGACTGTTAGCCCAAATACCGGTTATACTGTCGCCTCCACCTCATTAGGGCAAAGTAATGGTAAAAGTACCCCTTCCGCATGGTCGGCCGGAGCCCAAAGTTTTAATATTACGTTTACAGCTGCCGGTAATTATACGCTCAAGTTGATTACTGGCAATGATGCTTGTGGAAAAGATACGGCTAACCAATCGATATGTGTAAGCCCATCCCCAGTAGCAGCGTTTTCATTATCTAATACCAATGGTTGTGCCCCATTTTCTGTAAGTACAATCAATCAGTCTAATCAACCTCTCTGCGGAGCAAATTCATATCAATGGACTGTTAATTATTCAAATAACGACTGCGGCAACTACTCTGGTAACTACACCTATCAATCAGGCGACAGTACTTCTATTAATCCCCAATTTAACTTTATAGATCCTGGCGTTTACACAATTAACTTAATAAACACTTATGCCGGAAGCCAATGCAGCTCAGCCGTTTTTTCAAAACAAATTACTGTAAAAGAAAGCCCTGTTATTGCTATTTCATCATCCGATAAAGGCGTAATTAACAAAAAAATACAACCAACAGGGATATTAAAAAATTGCAACAGCCTGGTTAATCCAACCTTTTTGTGGTCGTTCCCGGGAGCAGAAACATCTTCCTCAAGCGCATTAGAACCTGACTCAATTGTTTATAAACATACCGGCAATTACATTATTTCATTTAGTGTAACTAATGAATGCGGAACTGTAACGGTTAACCAAAACATTTCAATTTCAGACAACCTATCCCTACTAAATGCTTTCATCCCCAATTGTTTTACACCAAACGGCGATGGAATAAATGATACCTGGAATATTAACAATGTTGACCAAACCCATCTGCTTTTTTTGCAAATATTTAATCGATACGGCGCGTTAATATCACAGATAAAAGGTAACCCCATTGCCTGGGATGGCAAATACAATGGTGAAAAGCTTCCTGCGGGTGTTTATTATTATATTTTAAGTATTTACAATGACAATTTGCACAAAGAAAAAAGGAGTGGAAGCTTAACAATTTTATATTAACAAAACCACTCCTGTTACTTAAAATGTTAGTGAATAGTTAGAACCTACTAAAATATAATGAAGGTCGCCAAACAAACTCAATATAGCTTGTTGAGATATATATACACCGCTAACATTCTCTATACTAGGTTTAACCACTATCATTTTAATATTAGGTTCATAATTGCTTTCAATAATTGCGCTCGTTGGATTTTCTCGCCATACTGGATTATTGATAGCCAATGTACCGGTAATTGTTTCGTTGCCAACTCTTCTGCTAAAGTTGGCTGAGCTTTTGAACCCTATGAGTGATTTTTTATCTATTGGGTTGTTTATTGTAATGCTGGTTTTTTTATTACTTCCGCCATAGAGTTTTGAGTAACCAACCTGTATCCCATTGCCCCCGTCATGCCCGGTGTTGGGATTATTAATTACAATATTTTGTAATTCATCTGTCGGGCCTTGTGGTTCAATATCAATAGCACACATTGGAGAAGTGCCGCCACTATAGCTCACAACAGGAGATTCCATATCCAAACCAATCACACTTGATACGGTGATTCCATTTCTTCGATTATTAGTTATATTAGCATTAACAATTGTAATATTAGTATTAACTACCCCATTTTTTGTTGATGATAAATATATCCCATCACCCCAGCAATATGATACAGTTGGAGAGTTAATGGTGATATTGGAGGAATAATATATTCCAATTCCATCTCCCCATTCACCTGCCGTGCCAATGTGTTGTGGAAGATCTCCAACAATTACGGGGTTATTTAAAACAACGTTAGATGCACTCTGGATCCGCAAAACGCAATAATTACCATCTGAAGAGGGCTTCATGATCAATTGTGAGCCGGGTAGAAAAGTGAGAACCCGGTTAGAGGGAATGATTAGGCCATTTGAGTTAATTAAGATTGGGAAAGCCGGAAAAGTAATATTTGAATTATTTTTAATAGCAGCGGCAAGATATGTTGTGTAATCAACTGAGCCGTCTTGAACATAATGTTTGGGGAGACTACTTACTATATTATAGGTACTGGTTTGGGCGAGGGTGTTTTTTGTAAGAGTGGCATCAAATTTATTTTTTTGTGTTAGCGTTGGTACCGGCGAGTCTTGCGCCTCTTTTCTACAACCTGATAACGCAATAAAAAAAAGATAAATAAATAGGTTAGTAATGCATACAGAAATTAATACGCTTGTTGTTTGATTTGACTTTCTACTTAACATATCGTTTAGTTTTAGTTAATAAAAGGGTTGAGCTCAATTGGGTTTATTTAAGGAACTGAATATTTTTTCAAGTTTTTCATAACTAATCGGTTTAAAAAGATAGTCCTTTACGAAAGTATAACGCTTTGATTTATTAATATCTACCGGATCTACTGAAGATGAAAGAACATATACTGTTATTTTCTTATGCATATTCTTTTTCAACCTGTTTAGATGTTTCAGAAATGTCCAACCGTCCATATCTGGCATATGTAAATCCAAAAATAAAACGTCAGGAAATGTTTCATCTTCACTTTTTTCAATAGTTTTAAGTAACTCCGAGCCATGATAATAATGTACTATATCATTTGAAACATTATTCAATTTACTGAGCATTTTCTCCAAAATCATGTGGTCCAGAGCATTGTCATCCAATATTGTTAAGTGCATTATTTTTTCTTTTTTCAATTAGTCAAAAAATCTGTCTACAACTTCCTTGTTTATAAAATAACGTGTTTAAATAATCCTTTCGAGATTAACTAGTAGTTATAAATTAAAGGTAAATAGAAGTGAATAAAGAGGATAGGAAATTAATACACAAAGTTGGCACAGTTTATTTCACAAAGCTTGGGTTATTTGCCAAATAGTCGTATAGATATCACTATAATATTGTTAAATGTGTGTTTAACACTTGGATTTGAAGGGGGAAATTTAATTAGTCTTTTTTAAGTGAGAGGGATGCATGAGCCGCAGATTTATAAAAAAAGACCCTTTGGGATCGGGTGTTTGCTCAAGATATATCCAATGGGATTGGATTCAATTAACTAAAGATTTAAAGCTAAGACAAGATATATTATATGGATCTTTATGATAAAATAACAATATTAGATTAAATGACAAGCCGTTTAATGTTAAACCTGTTTTCTTTCTGGCTTTTCAGATTATTCACTTGAAAATCGTTATCCTTTTTAATAAATGAATGGAAAATCACTTAGTAAACAGGTTATATTTTAAAATGCAATAAATTGCTCGAAATCCGTCTTTCCAGCCAATTTTTTTTCCCTCGTCGTATGTTCTTCCATAATAAGAAATCCCGACCTCATAAATTCTAATTTTTGGAATTTTTGCAATCCTGGCCGTAACCTCCGGCTCAAAACCGAATCTGTCCTCTTTAAGATTAATGTTTTTAATAACATCCGAACGAAACATTTTATAACAAGTTTCCATATCGGTTAAATTTAAATTGGTGAATATATTCGAAAGGAATGTCAAAAAATTATTCCCAATTGTGTGCCAAAAAAACAAAATGCGGTGCGGATGGCCACTTATAAATCTTGATCCATATACAACATCAGCAAAGCCGTCAACGATAGGTTTAATCAATAAGTTAAACTCATTAGGATCGTATTCAAGGTCAGCGTCCTGCATAACTACAATATTACCACTACACTCTTTTATTCCAGTACGAAGAGCGGCACCCTTGCCTCTATTAATTTCGTGTTGAATATATAATATATTGGAGGTACAAGAAGAAGCTAAATACTGGGTTATAACATCATTAGTTCGGTCTGTTGAACAATCATTAACGATAACTAATTCCGTTGAAATCCCCCGGATCAGAACCAGGTCAGCTAATTTGTGAAGTATATTTAATACTGTTCTTTCCTCATTGTATATCGGGATTATTATTGACAAGGTATTCATGTAATAAATTTTGAGCGTTTTATTAAAATTGATCCTATTAAAAAAAACACGATCGGGTAGACAGGAAAGATAAACCGGCTTTCTGTTGAAACCAGTAATGTGCCTCCTATGTAAACGATAAGAAACACGATAGGATAATATAATTCCTTTTCAATTTTTTTGAAACACGCAATTATCAATAACAGGATAAAAGGAAAAAAAATAACAGCAAACTGAATGATATTTACTATCAAAAATATTGGCTTAACCTCCCTGTTTGTAAACGGATATCTAAATCCCAGGCGACCAAAATTGTAAAGTATATTCTTAAAATATTTTACTTTATGATGCCTGATGTTAGCAATAGCTGTACTTTTTAATATTTCATCCTGCTGTAATCCATTAAAATTTGCAATTGAATCTAAAAATTTCGAATGATTCTTATATAAAGTATTTTCTTTTGGTGTAGTGGTAATCGTTTCATTTTCCGGAGAATCAGACAACTTGTTCGGGAACCAGTCACCGTACTCACTATCGTAAGGTGTAGACATACAATATAATGAAGATCCCCCCGAATCGGCCAAATAGAATATTTTACCTGTTATTGAATAAGTATAAATCAGATAAGGTATGCATATTACTAAAGCGTATAAAATAAGTTTAATAAACCTCAACTGACCGTATCTAAATCCGAATTTAAATTTAGTACCTAACCAGGCCAAAACTAATATGCACAGGCAAAGCAGTAACACATAGAAAAAAAACACCTTTGTAAGCACCAAATAACCAAGCAGAGCAGCGCCAGTAATCTTATATGACCATTTATCTTGCTTATAAAATCTTAAGAAATAATATAGCGCCGCAGAAATAAGAAAAAATGAAAACCCTTCAGTTAATACCGACGACACGGCGAATATAACATACGGGTGTGTCAGCCCACATAAAATCGAAATAATAAATGATTTACGTTCATCGATGTAAAAAAGTAAACTTTTATAAAGATAAATTACTCCTGCAATCAAAAATCCAACATTTAGCAGTCGTGGAAAAATTAGGGGGAGATGAAAATATTCAAAAGGTGTTAATATAATTGGATATCCCGGCCCGTTCCACAAAAAACCAACTTTCATTCCTGGTACAGCATAATAGCCTTTTAACAAGTTATTAGCGAAGCCCAGGTATCTATTTTCATCACCTTTTGTATGGGGATCATTAAGCAGGCCCACTAATAGCACATAGAAAATAAAAAGAGGCAAGAATTTCAATACTTCTTTCGAGGAAAATTTACTCATAAAATCTTGAACAAATAGTATTGATGTATGGATAAAAGGATTAATTTTTGAACGCAGATACCTGATGAAGAATCCAGATTTATGAAATCTACTCTCACACTATGTAAAAATTTACAAGAAAATTTGCCTGTATAGTTTGCTGGTTAAACTCGAATATTTTATTTTGAGGTTAACTGGTATTTATAATAGCCAAACAAAATCTTTTACTTAAAAAATTGAAGCCTTTTTTATTAATTTATGCAAGATGTATTGGCTGGTGGTATGGATTATGAAAATGGAAACCGAACTGGCTTTATCTTATAACTTTCAATTTAACTTTCAACTGACTGCACGTTATTTTATTAAAATTTTTAAGTCATTGCTAAAAAAATCAACAATATCATACCCCCTATAAATATTAATGCTTCAATTTTATACTTGTGTTGTAACCAGGTTTCGGCAATAACAGATATTTGCTTGTGTAAAGTAGTTTTCATTTTTATTGGTATTTGTATATAACATTTATTAATTATTCTACAGTTACTGATTTTGCGAGGTTGCGGGGCTGATCAACATTACAACCACGAGATACAGCAATGTGGTATGCTAATAGTTGTAGCGGAATGCTGGCCAGCGTAGGAACAAGAAACTCACTGATTTCGGGTATCTCAATTATATAATCGGCAATTTTATTTACTTGTGTATCTGATTCAGATACAATTGCAATTACTACTCCCTTTCTTGCCTTTACCTCTTGAATGTTGCTTATAACCTTTTCATAGGATGAATGGTTGGTTGCGATAAACACAACCGGCATATCTTCATCTATCAATGCAATTGGCCCGTGCTTCATTTCCGCAGCAGGATATCCTTCGGCATGGATATATGAAATTTCTTTTAATTTAAGCGCTCCCTCAAGTGCAACCGGGAAAGCACTCCCTCTGCCTAAAAAGATACAATTGTTTGAGCTTTTAATTTTTTCGGCAATTTTCTTGACCTTATCATCACAATGCAAGCATAATTCAACCAATTCAGGCAACAAATTAAGCTCAGCCAAATGCTCTTTCAAGTGATTTTTGGAAATCGTTTGTTTTAACTGCGCCATGTAAAAAGCAAACATAGTTATGATTGTTACCTGGGCCGTGAATGCTTTTGTAGAGGCAACACCAATTTCAGGGCCGGCATGGGTATATATACCGGCATCGGTATTTCTTGCAATAGAAGATCCAACAACATTACAAATTCCGAAAACGGTTGCTCCACATTTTTTTGCCAGTTCAATCGCAGCCAATGTATCTGCCGTTTCTCCTGATTGAGAGATCGCAATTACAAGATCATGCTGGTCAATAACAGGGTGTCTATATCTAAATTCGGATGCATACTCAACTTCAACCGACACTCTTGCATATTTTTCAATTAAATACTCACCCACTAAACCCGCATGCCATGATGATCCGCATGAAACAATAATTATACGATTAACTTTTTTGAGAAAGTCTTCATAGATCTTTATGCCCCCTAATGCAATGCGCCCTTCATCAGGATACAATCTGCCTCTCATACAATCACGGATAGAACGTGGCTGTTCAAAAATTTCCTTTAACATAAAATGCGGGTAGCCGCCTTTCTCCAGTATATCAATTTGCAGCTCTAACTCATGGATAAAAGGTACCTGCACAATATTATTTAGATTTACGATAGAAAGGCCATCGTAGTTAACACACGCTACATCATTATCATTCAGGTATATAATATTTCTTGTATATTCTGCTATGGGTGTTGCATCAGAAGCTACAAAGTATTCGTTATTACCAACTCCAATAACTAAAGGGCTCCCTTTTCTGGCAGCTATCAATCGTCCCGGGTTATCCTCATCTAAAACCAGTATAGCGTATGCCCCTACCACTTTTCTTAAAGCCGCCCTTACCGCATCCTGTAAGTCCAGATTAGTTTTGGTCTTTATCTCATCAATTAAATGAATGAGCACTTCTGTATCCGTATCACTTGAAAAAGTATGCCCTTTTAATAATAAAGCCTCTTTAATACTATGATAGTTTTCTATAATGCCATTATGAACAATTGCGAGTTTCCCATTTTCTGAATAATGAGGATGTGAATTACAATCAATTGGCGCACCATGAGTAGCCCAACGCGTGTGTCCTATCCCGATTCTGGATCTAAAAATATGCTGTTCACACACTTTTTCCAGATCGCTAACCTTACCGCTTTTTTTAAAGCCTACAATTCCGTCTTCAATAACGGCAATGCCTGCACTATCGTATCCACGATACTCTAAACGATGCAAGCCCTTAATAAGGACAGAGAACGCATCTCTAAATCCAATGTAACCAACTATTCCACACATATTTATAAGTTTAAGAAATTACTGATAACATTAATAGTTAAACTACAAGGCCGCCCATGATTATAAGCAAGCATTTTCGTCTCATTTAAAGTGATCTTAATATTATAATATTTAATAATTATATGGCACCATCGGGTTATATGATACCTACAGAATTGCTTAATTGAAGCAGCTTATGAACTGCTTTCCACAAAAATCAGTAAAACGAGTTAGGAATATAGTAGAACAATTAGGATTTGTCATCCGCCTTAAAAAAAGGTACATACGAGCATGCACACACATAAATAAACTATGATTGCCGTATTCGTTACAATAAGATCAATGTTAAAGATTTAAGAGGATCGGTATAAATAGCATATATATAATCCTCATGAAACACAAAAGAAACATTAAGTATTATAAACTTATTAAATAAGCAGTCCGATAACGAAAGATATTTTTCCGACAAATGTTATCAGATCAACCGGCAATTCGATTATCCATTAAAAACAAATCTTCATTTTCGCCGTGAGGTTCCTTGGATTGCAACAGATCATTGTATTTTTCAAGTAAGGTAATATATTTTGCCATCCAAAAATGGACTGAATTACTACCATCTTCTCCATTTCTGCGGCCAGACTGGACAAGATCTTCCATAATGGCAAAGCCATGTGGGGCAAATTCTTTTGGAAACTCATTGGAAAAATCATATCCAATAATGTATCCAATTTCACATATAGTTTCAATTCGAAGCGTTTTTTGCTGAAACCAGTTGTAAATTGAACGCCTGTTTACATGCATTCTTCTCGATAATTCGCTAATACTTATGCCTTGGCGGCGAATAGCAAGTTCAACAATTTCTCCTGAATGTAGAGCCATACTAACAAAAGTTTAAATGTTACATATCTTACTGCAGCATAAATTGAGACATCGGGTTTATATTGGTGAAGTGTTTTTCACTTATATAAATATATCAAACAATATTTGAAAAAAGCTATTAATTAAGGCTAAAAAATACAAATTTCATACTTTTTTAAATTTAGCGAAAAAACAATTAAATATTAATTAAGTTATCCAGTTTTTCGTAAACAGAATTGTTACTTCGAAATTCTGGTATCATTAATTTCATTATAGTTACTAACTTTTCGTCGTCGCCAACAGCCTTATAATGCCACAGTTCATTCATCATACGTTCAATAACTAAATACGGATAAGCCCTGATTTTCGCTATTCTAATTTTCTCATGGTGAGTAGGCATTGTCAACTCCTCGTTTGAAAGTAATTCTTCATATAATTTTTCGCCGGGGCGCAAGCCACAATAAACAATATCAATATCCTTGTAAGGTTCAAGGCCAGCCAAACGAATCATGTTTAATGCCAGGTCGATGATTTTTATGGGTTTCCCCATATCAAAAACAAATATTTCTCCCCCTTCTCCCATAGCGGCGGCATCCAAAACCAGTTCTACTGCTTCGGGGATAGTCATAAAATACCGGGTTATATCAGGATGGGTAACAGTTACCGGCCCTCCTTTATCAATTTGGGCTTTAAACCTTGGAATAACGGATCCGTTTGAACCGAGCACATTGCCAAAACGCGTGGTTATAAACATTGTTCCGGAAGCAGCATTTAAATCTTTATTTAAAATTTGCTTATCTTTTAATGATTGAATATAAATTTCAGCGATACGCTTAGATGCCCCCATTACATTTGTCGGGTTTACGGCCTTATCGGTTGAAATCATAATAAACTTTTCAACTTTAAATTCCTGAGAAATATCCGCGACGTTTTTTGTACCGAACACATTGGTTCTTACCGCTTCAATTGGATTGTTTTCCATCATTGGAACATGCTTATAGGCTGCAGCATGGAAAACTATTTGCGGTAAATACAAATTAAATAAATTACGCATTCGCGATCTGCTTTGCACATTGGCAACATAAACCACCACATTCGCATTCTTAAATGCATCGCAAAGTTCAAGTTGCAGATCATGTAGGGGCGATTCTGCCTGGTCACATATTACAATTAATGCGGGATCATAATTAGTTAACTGCCGAACAATTTCGGACCCAATGGATCCGGCTGCACCTGTTATTAAAATTCGTTTACCGGTTACTATTCCTTTAACCGCAGTTTTAGTTAAAACTATCGGCTCCCTTTGCAGTAAATCATTGATATTCAAATCTCTTAGCTGGTTCAAACACAACTTACCGTAAAGCCACTGTTCAGATGGTGGTAAAATTGAAACCTTTATTTTGGCTTCCATACACTTTTCCAACAAAACTCTTTTATCATTATCATTTATAAAATCGTTTGTCACCAGCATCGTAGCCACATGGTATTTTGAATTTAACAATGGTAAAAAGTTAGTATGATACACCTTCTTTCTTTGAATATACTTGCCGGTTTTGTCATTTCCATCATCAATAAAACCAAATACATCAAATCGCTTTTCTTGTTGGATCTCAAGCGCTTCCTTAAGGATAATAGAAAATTCAGATGTACCGTAAATTACTATCACTTCCTTATTTTTATTGGGTATCGATTTAAGTACAGAATAAAAGTATTTGACGTAGATCCTGAGTACAATTAATAATGAGCTCGAAATAAAGAAATTTAATATAACCGCTAAATTGAAACGATGCCACTCGCCATGTAGATACGGAGTAACCAAAAATTGAATTAACCCCCAGTATATAATGCTGCTTAGCAAAACAGCAAAAAATATACGATAGATATCCTCGATGTTCGAGTAACGGATGATGCCATTGGGGATACGCATTTTAATAAATACCACTGAAGTAATTAAAAGGTATATACCAAAATACACAAAGAAATACCCTCTCAGAATATGAGAAAACCTAAAATCAAGAACAATAAATAAAGACAATGATAATGCCCAACAAACTATTGTTTGATCGATTAAAAAAATAAGCCATTTTGAAAAAGCTCTCTTCCCTAATATCATCCAGCTCATAAACTTTTTAGTTATTGTGCAATTAAAATTAGCTCTATTGCTTTTGTAATTTCTTTAATAACCCGGTTTAGCTGAAGGTTATTTAAGTTTGAACCCGATGGCAAACACAGCCCCTTATCAAAAATATTTTCGCTCGTTCCATCTCCGTAAAATGGGTGGCTGGCAAATACCGGCTGTAAGTGCATAGGCTTCCAAACATGCCGGGCTTCAATGTTTTGCTTCTCCAGGTACAACCGGAGATCTTCTTTTTTGATATGATCATCATTAATCATAATCGCTGTTAACCATCGGTTTGACATGTAATCAATATCGGGCTCATCCTGAAACTCTATGTTAACGAAGCCGTTAAGCAGCCTTTTATAGTAAAGAAAATTTCGCCTACGTTGGAAAACCCGCAAGGATAATACCTCCATCTGCCCCCTACCAATTCCGGCACATATATTACTCATTCTGTAATTGTAACCAATCTCAGTATGATGAAAATAAGGAGCAGGCTCTTTGGCTTGGCTGGACAAAAATTTTGCCCTTGTAATAAGTGCCGCATTATTCGAAACAATTGCTCCGCCACCAGAAGTTGTAATGATCTTATTGCCATTAAATGATATTATTCCAAAATCACCAAATGTACCCAGCTTTTTATTTTTGTATTTTGATCCAAGTGCTTCAGCTGCGTCTTCTATTAATGGTATTTTATACTTTTTACTGATCTGCATCAGTTTATCCATTTGCGCAGGCATGCCATATAGATGAACGATGATAATTGCCTTAGGTAAATTGCCTTTTTTGATCCTGTCTTTTATTGCTTTTTCCAAAATATCAGGCGAAATATTCCAGGTATCCATTTCGCTGTCGATAAAAATTGGCGTTGCCCCTTGATAAATAATTGGATTTACAGTAGCTGCAAAAGTTAATGTTTGGCAAAGAACTTCATCGCCTTTTTTAATCCCTAAGAGAATTAAGCTCATATGTAATGCTGATGTACCTGAATTTAATGCAGTTACCTTACACTTCTCGCCAAGATAGTTTTCCAGTTCCAGCTCAAATTGATCTACGTTTGGGCCAAGTGGGGCTACCCAGTTAGTATCAAAAGCATTTTTAACATACAGTATTTCGGTGCCGCCCATGTGAGGACTGGACAACCAAATTCTCTTGTTCATCGTAATAAAAAATTATAATGATATATATATTAGATTGATTTACAGGCAAATCAGATCAAAGGGATACTATACGAGGGATTTTCTGTATAAAGGGAAATAATCATTTTTATCGTCAGCATTATCAACCAATTCCAAATGGTCATAACAAAGTTGATTATAAGTCACCAGATCATTTATGATCCTCCATGTTTCGAACATCAAATAACAAGGCGAAAAACCCGCCTTCCAATAAAACAAGGGATCATTTTTCCCACCAACCCCACCACCCAGGTGTAAGTATCTCATTCCCCTTGCCCTACCTATATAGCTTACTTCATCAATTAAAACTTTTGTGGGAGATTCATGAAGAAATTCTGTTTTAGTGGCTATCAAATGCACTTGAATAATCTCGTTTGTATAAATAAATACACATCCGGCAATAGGTATCTCATCGAGATATAATAACAAGATCTGGCCCGTAAATTCATTAGAATGCACCAATTGTTTAAAATACTGATGATTAAAAAAATATTCGTCGGAGGCGTTTATCCTCTTCATATTTTCTGTGTATATAATAACAAATTCTTCGATGTCATTATCTGCCAGCGCCTCTTTAAATGATATGTTTTTACCCCGAAGTGAGTTGATATCTCTAAGATGATTGTTCCTGTATCCTAGTCGCTGACTTTCAATAGTTTTATCAAGAGGTATAAATACAGTTTTTCCATTAGCGATTTTTCCACCAAACTTTTCAGTAACAGCAGATTGATCAATTAATGGATGCAACCTGGAAAATAAACAAATGATATTTTCTTGTTTCATGTAGCCAAGCAAACTTTTTTTAAGGTTGGTTAAAAAAGATTCCGTCAGCGTATTAAATTTCACATTTGAAATAGGGCCCGCATACCCATAAACTGATGTAAAATCATAATATCGGCTATCGGGTATATCTCTTTTAATAAGCGGAAAAGCTACAAATACATCATCCTCCGAGTAGACATATAACATCGCTTCGCCACCAGGATCGATTGAATGGTATAGCCACGTATGATAAAAATCATAGGTAAAACAGTTGTTAACACATGCTAGCCATTCCTCTTTTTGAGAAAGTGTTATAATTTTATGAGGCATATATATTAAGTTAAATTATACAGAATGCGTGAGAGTGGTGACCGGTAAGCAATACTTTTATCAATAATTGGCATATCCAGTTCCGATCGTGTGGTAATACAGATACCAGATGGCGAAATTTTTTTAAGAGCGGCTAAGCTGAATTTTTCTGTATTCAACCGTAAATATTTGTTGTTTATGAAAGTTCCTATTGGCGACTCATTATGAATTAGTTGAGAGAAATTATGCTCATCACTAATCAAGTCATAGTTTTCCTGATACTGATAACCCGCAGCTCTGTTAAAGTCCGGCACCTTTAAACGATACCAGTTTTTAGTTCCGCAGAAATCCATTTCAAGTTCCCGGTAAAATCGATTAATATATAAATTGCTTGCGAAGGCCTCTAATTCAAGATATTTAAAATATCCTTTCGGGTGCGAACTCTCCAGCCTTTGTAATGATAAAAGGAACACTTCTTTTCCTAATCCTTTTCTCTGAAATTCTTTGTCAAGTACCAGTTGATTAAGAAATACATTTCCGTTTATTTTCTTAAAAATCGTAAACCCTATAAATCTGCTGGTTTCGCTTTCCAAAAAATAGAATATCCAATTATTTCGTTTATCTAATGATATTTTTTTTAAATAATTCAGATAGTTATCATCGCTGTATATCAAATATTGGGTAAGCTCTGGATCGTAGCTATTTCTTAGCAACTCCAGTATCTTAAAAAACACCCCGGTATCTGTGTAATACAGCTCATTAAGTTCAATGTTTATTGTCATCTTCCCCTCCTTTCGTCGTCAAGGTCTGCAATTGTATAAGGCTTATCTAATATCACGCCTTTAGCATTTAAAATTTTTCCAATCGTTTTAAAAAATATGATAGTATCCAGCTTAAGTGAAACATGTTTAACATAATAAACATCCAATGCTAAACGCCTGCACCATTTTAACTCATTTCTTCCGCTTATTTGCGCCAGGCCTGAAAGGCCTGGTTTTAAATGATGCCGCATTCTTTCTGTTGCTGTATAATATGGTAAGTATTTGATTAATAATGGCCTTGGGCCAATCAGACTCATATGGCCTAAAAGCACGTTTACTAACTGCGGCAGCTCATCCAATGATGACTTGCGCAACAATCTGCCCATTTTTGTTGATCGCAGATAATCGGGAAGCAATACATTATTCTCGTCAACTTTATCTGCCAGTGTCTTAAATTTCATCAGGGTAAAAGGCATCTCATTTTTCCCGATTCGTTTCTGTAAAAAAAATGGAGTTCCATTGTTTACTATAAGAAGACAGATAAAAATTAAAACAATAACTGGCATAAGTACAATCAGTAAGACCAAAGAAATAACTATATCTATCATCCTTTTGACACCGTATTTATACATATCTCTTGTTCAAATAAACTTCGCCCCGAGAGAAATAATTTTGGACCTGAATATTATATTCTTTTAACAGCTCATTCATAACAAAACTACTTTCGTACGCAGAGGTAATTTCCTCTCTACAGCTAACTTTCATCAACTCAAGCATCTCCTGATCATACAATAAAGCTTCCATTGCTGATTGCAATTTTTCTGTACTCTTGGCAGGGACTATCAAACCATTAATGCCATTTTTTACTATTTCATTACAGCCGTTAATATCACTCACTATAGCAGGCAAACCCATTGCTCCGGCCTGCATAACTACATTTGGGAATCCTTCGCGATAACTTGGAAATGTAAACACATCGCTGATAGCTAAGTAAGGCCTGATGTCTTTTTTAAAATCAACCCATCGGATACCCGGATGGCTGGTGATCTCTTTATAGATTAACGGGTCAATGGGATCCAACTCTTGCTCAAAAGGTCCTACGATAATAAGTTTAGCGTTTTCATTTTTTTTAAAGATATCCAGATAAGCAGAAACAAGCTCGTGTATCCCTTTATCAGCTACTACACGGCCGATGAAACAAAATACAAAATCATTGTCTTTTAATTCCATGCTTGGGCGATGACGTTTCCGGTATTCTTTATCAAATATCGCAGGATCAAAATGTTTGGTATCGATCCCATTTGAACTCCCTTTGCCTATCAGTTTAATTTTTTCAGGGCTGCAAAAATTATTTTCCAGGATAATCTCCATCATTTGTTTAGAGTTTGGGTACACCATAGTGGCGCAGCGGTAAGTTAAACTTTCAACAAAATTTAAAATTCTTCGTTGCACCCCTGCTCGCTCCAACGATGGCAAACCTGCAACAGTATGCAACCTTACAGGCACTCCGGCAATTTTGGCGGCTAACATACCCAGCAATCCTGCTTTGGGCGTATGCGTGTGTACAATAAGCGGCTTCTCCACCCGCATGGTTTTAATTAACCCGATGAGGGCTAATAGATCTTGCACAGGGGTTATTCGGCGCGTCATTTGTACCGCTTTAACCTTAATGCCAATATCCTTTTTCAGTTCATCTAAAGCCTCGCCGCCTGATGATACAGCAACAACTTCAAAATGATTATTGATAAATTTCAACTGGCTTTTAAGTAATACCGTAAGTGTTACCGGCACAGTAGTTATTCTTAAAAGCTTAAACATTTGACTTTGGTTGATGAAGCATTTTTAAAAATTGCGGAGGCATAGCATATAATATACCCAACTTTAAATACTGTAAATATTTATAAAAGGGCTGGTGTTCTTTAGTTGCTTTATACAAATACTGGTAAGGGCTTACATTGTTAACAGGCTTATTAAAATAGATAGTATTGGCTAAACCCTTCCAATAATCAGCCATATAATTAGGAATAATTGTACTATTCTTTTTATCCGAGATTTGGAGCTTTATATTGTTCAACTTGTCATTAATGGTTGATCTATCGCATTTATCTCTATAAATCATTCGCTTTACTTCATTATATTGTTGCTGCGCGCTTTTCTTTTTAGTATTGGCAACAGGTAATGTGCGATAAAAATATAAGGGCCTGTTAATAACGTGGATCCTTGAGTTGGCTTTAATAAATCTGAGCCATAACTCGCCATCCTGTGAGTAAAAAAATCGTTCGTCATATAAGCCTACTTCTAAAAGCTTAGCTTTTTTTATAAAGGCGCTTCCGTGCGGAAATATGGCCAGTTTATTGAGTAGCGTGGTTTGATGATCCTTTATTTTAGCGTAAGTATTAACTTCACAAACGGAATTTCCCAAAATATCAATCACAAAACAGTTTGACCCTATGAGATCTACATAGTTGTTGGCCAAAGCATAATCTGCCTGCATTTCGAGCCTGTCATTCGCTGAAAGATCATCAGCGTCCTGGCGGGCAATAAATTTACCTTTTGCCAGCTTAATGCCTTTATTCAGGGATTTAGCAAGCCCTATATTTGTGCGGTTTTTTACATAAACAATCCGGCTGTCGCATGCCGCATATTTCTGAATAATGGCCCCTGAACCATCGGTTGAGCCATCATCAATAATAATAAACTCAAAATCACGATAGGTTTGATTCAATATTGATTCAATTGAATCTGCCAAATATGACTTCGCATTGTATACAGACATTAAAACGGTTACTAACATCCTTTTTAAATTTTTACTAATTCCTGAGCAGGATTAAATCGTTTATAGATAGATACTTCTCTTTCAATATTTGATTGCATATTGCAATTGGTACGTGCCCAATTGGCGGCGTTTAATCCAAGTTTTTGAGCTCTTGATTCATCATCTAAAAGACCAATAATTGCCTGGCGGATCTCAGTTTCATTTTTATTAACTAAAATGCCATTGAAGTTATTCTTAATGCAATCTCTAATTCCGGGAACATTTGTACCAATACATGGCAGGCCGCATGCCATAGCTTCGAGTAGACTTTTGGGATTACCTTCATACTTCGATTGTATGATAAAAGCCCTGGCTTGATTATAGTAGTTTGATAATTTAAAATTATCGACTTTAGGCAACCAATAAAATTGGGGATTACGGTTCATAGCATCAGTAACTAAATTTTTTAACAAACCATCACCAATTAGCAAAACATTAATATCCAATCCCTCAATCGAGTGTATTAATAACTCAATGTTTTTTATACTTTCAAGCCTGCCTACATATATCAGGTCGTATTTTTTCTGTACTTCGCATGGCTTAAAAACGTCGAGGTTTATAGAATTACATATGTAAAATATTTTATCAGCATTAACGCTGTAGGTATTGGCGATGTATCCAGCAGCCTCGGCAGATGTTACAATAATCCTATCGCAAAAATGAAAATGAAACCATTCTGCTAATCTTTTCCAATAGCTAATCGACTTTATATGAGAATGATAAAATCCCATACGAATGATCAACGGTATGCCAAAAAATATTTTGAGCGATACACCAAATTTAGAAGACCTGTATTGGTTTGTTTTGGCAAAAGCTACACGGTCAAAATAATTTCTGAAATCTATCAGCGAATAAATATTGTACAACAAGTTTTGTAACCGAAAGGGAATATTCTGCGGGATCCAGTTAGGCATTTGTAAAACTGTGATTGAATCATTATCTGCAACATAAATTTTGTCGTTTCTTCCATAGCTATAAATTATAAGCTTTAAACGGGCAGCGGCACATAATTCATTATAAAAACTCAGCTCACGGCTTAATTGCCCATTACTATTCCAAATCTCGAGGCTTATATTAGGAGTCATTATCAATAACATTGAATCCTTTTTCATAGCATTTTAATTTTATCTATTTAAAATATAAAGTACAATCGGCTTCCTTATTAATACATGCCTTACTCTTCAATATATCCTTAATTTGGCCCTGTTTTAATTTCTTCCCAGCAGTTTTTTCTATCACCGGCGAATAGATCCTTAACTTAAGCTGTTTGTCATAAATACTGGTTTGCATGGGTGATAGGGCGTTACTTTCCCAATCTGGCTCTTGAACAAGGACTGTTCCGCTTATAGTTTCATTACCAACCCTTCTGGATACATTATCAGATATCTTAAAGCCAATATTTGATCCTTTATCTGTATGGTTAATTATTTTAATATCGATGTTTTTATTGCTTCCACCATATAACTTATTAAAGCCGATCTGTATACCGTTACCCGGGTTGTTCTCCGTTCTTACATTTCTGATCTCAATATTCTCCAGGTCATCTTTACTGCTTTCAGGTTCAAAGTTTATTCCACTCATGGGCAATGTTCCGTTGCAATTAGCACTGTAAACAGAATCAATTAATAACCCGTTCACACTAATCACAGATATCCCATCTCTCCTGTTATAGTTTAAAGATGTATTACTAATATGTATCATAGTAGATGAGTAATCATTTTTAGTCCTGCTGATATAAATCCCATCGCCCCAGCAATTTGTAATATTACCGCCGGTGATAGTAATATTTGATGATGAATATATACTTATTCCCATTCCCCACTCACCTTCAGTTCCCTGATGCAAATCCCTGTCGCCAATAATTACCGGGTTTATTAAAATAACATTACTAACATTGCGCAACTGCAAAACAGAATAGTTACTTTTTGAGGTAGGTTTAAGTATAAGTTTTGAGCCTGGCATAAACGTTATCCTGGAATTAGCCTTCAGCATTAATCCTTTTTCATTTATTAAAATAGGGAATCCCGGGAATGTTATATTGTTATATGTGTTTATTGCCTGTTGTATATAATTTGTATAATCAAATGACCCGTCCTTAACATACTTTAGGGGCAATATGTTTTCAATGCTAAAAGGCATATTACGAGTGCCTAATTTGGGATTTGGCACCAATTTTTCAGCTTCAACCCGATGGGTATTTGCTATGCATAAAAGAAATACAAGCAATATTTTATAGCGTTTCATAAGTGTGTCAATTGCTTACGTGATTTAAAATGGTGTTTAAAAAAACAGCCGGAGTTCTGTTGGCCAGGTAAGCATCAAATTTTTCTCTATGCGATGATGTGTCCATTTTTAACAAATGTTGTAATCCTGACTGTAGCTCCGGTACGCTATCTACTTTTACTGTAACCAAACCAGGTATATCCGAAATACCGCCCGCACATTCAGTTGATAAAACAGACTCATTAGTAGATAGCATTTGTAATAAAACGTTGGGAAAACCTTCCTGTATTGACGAAACAACACAGCATTCCGCCTTTTTAAAATAGCTGTATGGGTTATTTACAAACCCTTTTAAAAAAACCCAATTTTCAAGTTTTAATTCTTTTATTAATGATGATAAGGCTTTGTGCTCGGGGCCATCACCCAGTATAATGAGTTTTAGATCAGGAAAACTTTCGGTTATGTTTTTAAAAGCTCTTATTAAAAGATGAAACCCTTTTAAAGGAATAAGCCTGCCTGCAGCACAAATAAATTTACCATGATCTACAATCTCGTTTTTCATCAACTGGTGTTTAATGCGTTTAAGAGAAATTGGATTGGGGATGCAAATAATTTTGTTTGGATCTAAAAACTTTTTAGCACCAATTAATTGCGCCCGCATCTGATCAGTTTGGCAAATCACCATATTTACACTCGGGTAACCCAAGTAATAGGTTAATGAATAACTGGCTTTTTTTATTCCTGTAAATCGCGTAAAAATTTGTGTTGATTCCCGAACTATTACAATTGACTTTAAGTATCCAACTCTTTTCAACAATCCAATAAATGCGTTTACATAGGCATTAGAACTAATAATTTTATAATTAACCCGGTATTTAAACAGTGCTGTGGGCAATAAAAGAATACCAAATAACAGCGATCTTTTACTTAGATAATTGACATTTAAACTATGCGATAATTTTAATTTGTTTGAATTGGCTCTTTTTAAGATTATTAATTGCCCGTTTGATGCTTCGGCTAATAGCTGCAAACACTGCTCGGCACCGCCTGCGCTATCCGTTGCTGAAACAAATACCCATTCACTAACCGATGCCATGGAAAAAACTAAATTGATTTTTTGATTACCGAAATCAGTTCCAGTTGATTATAATACCTGTACCATTTCACAAAACGCATTACCCCTTCAGCAATTCCTATTACAGGTTGATATTGATATTCATTTTTAAGTTCATTTACATCAGCCCAGGTTTCTTCTACATCCCCATCCTGCATTGATAAATATTCCTTTTTAGCTTTCATACCAACATTCTTTTCAATTTCGGTAATAAAATCAATTAATGGCACAGGATTGCCGTGGCCTATATTTACCAACTTGCAAGGGTTTTCAGCATCGCAAAATTGTGTTTCATTTTGGTTTGCCTTATTAATTACCCTTACCATACCTTCAACTATGTCATCAACATAGGTAAAATCTCGTTTCATTTTTCCGTTATTAAACACTTGTATGGGCTTGTTTGCCAATATATTTTTTGTAAAACTGTATAAAGCCATATCGGGCCGACCCCAAGGCCCGTACACGGTGAAGAAACGTAACCCTATGGTTTCAATTTTAAATAAGTGACTGTAGGTATGAGCCATTAACTCATTGCACCGTTTAGTTGCGGCGTATAATGATGCTGGTTTATCAGCCTTATGTGCGGTGGAAAATGGCTTTTCTTCATTTAAGCCATAAACACTTGAAGAACTGGCATACACAACTTTTTTTACATTATGAACCCTGCAGCATTCTAATACATTAAAAAAACCTTGAATGTTACTGTCTATATAAATCTGCGGGTTCGTGAGGCTGTACCGTACACCTGCCTGAGCTGCAAGATTGCAAACCATATCAAAATTGCCATTATAAAATATATCGTTAAGGTATTTATGATCATTTAAATCAGCCTTAAAGAAATGCAGATTATTGTGTTTTGGATTTAATAAACAGACATTATTAATTATGTTTTCCTTATAAATACCCAGTTCGGCCAGCCTGCTGTATTTCAGATTAACATCATAATAATCATTCAGATTATCAACTCCAGTTACAATATGATCCTGGTTTAGTAAATATTGGGTTAAATGAAAACCAATAAATCCCGCGCAGCCGGTAATTAATATCTTCATAGTTTATATATTTTATTGTGAGAAATGGTTGAAGTCTTAGAATTAAACCTTTGTAGATGGCACTGCTTTTTCGTTATAATATATTAACCGGCGAAGTGCCTTTTTAAATGGTACGCCTAAAGAAAAATAGCGGCGTTTGCCGTCAAAAACAATCAAATTATCACTTAAACTGATGTTATGAATACCTTCATGATAAGGGCCAAAGGGTAAAATTTCAAATTTACTTTCGCTTGAAAATTTAGTTTCCGAAAGTTCAATAATTTGATTTATCATTATTGAGCCTCCGTATTTTTTCTCCAGGTTTTGTGTAGGCCTGTATAATTGGTTGTTTACATAAAATATAACCCCTGCGTTCCTGTAGCTTTTTTTATCAGTTGTAATCGGGTTTAGTTTATGGGGCTTAAACTCGCTATCAAGTGCATCCGCATGATATATAAAAAGCTGTCCGGGCTTTTTCTTAACACTGGTAAATAACCAGTACTTATCATTGTGTTTAACAATGGAGCTATCAACAAATGGCTCCCCCTTAACTAACGTTCTATTTTTACTAAAAACCACTTCCGGTTCAAATCCCACTTCATATAATGAAACTTCGGATACAGCAGCAGTTTCGGGTATACAGTATGTTTTATTATCTTCTTTTAATATATATGGGTACGATAAATGGATCTTTTCCGGAGTAATACCTTTCACTTTTTTTTGGCCGGAAACATCAAAATCCTTTATTACATTTATTGTACCTTTTTCAAACAGCTTTTTTAAATTTTCATAAAAGATCAGTACAGATTTATTACGGACTAACACAAAGGGATCTGCCGCATAATCGGCACTGCTTTCTTTTAACCAGGTAACATTATTACTGATTTTTTGAGTTTCAATCAGATTACCCGGTGTTTGGTTAACATATCCAATATTCCATTTATCCGAACAAAATATAGTATCAATCAGCTTATTAAGTATGGTTGCCAAAGTGTATTATGCTTCAACCAGGTGAATTCGTTTATTTGCCGTTAGCCACTGATTCAGGATCAGTAATGACCATATCTGGCTGGCATGATTAACTTTGCCTGACATGTGTGCTTCAATCATTTTTTTTGTATTTTCTATATGTATCCCGGGAATATCCTTTAATGTGTTGCCGTTAAGATTATCTAAAACGTACTCTTTCAGCTCTGCTTTAAACCAATTTTTAATAGGTACTGTAAAGCCAGCTTTGGGACGATCAAACATTTGAGCCGGGATTTTTTGAAACAGGATATCCTTTAAAATACTCTTACCCCCTAATGCCGCATTCAGTTTAAATTTTGTTGGTAAACTGTTTGCGAATTCAACCACCCTGTAGTCCATCAAAGGTGCCCGTGCCTCCAGGGCATAAGCCATTGTTGCCCTGTCAACCTTGGTATTTATATCATCGTTCAAATAGGTTTTAATATCATAATCAGATATTTTTTCCATCAAAGGTTTCAACTTATGCTTTAAAATAAACTCACTTGATTTTCTGTCGGCACAACTATTATTAGCTAACCATGTCTTATCCATACTACTTGCCATTCTCACATATAGTGCTGTAATATTACGTTGCCTTAGCCCCATTGCAATAAGCTTGTGCCTGTAATTGGGCGATAAATTCAACAACCAGCTTATGGATTTCCTGATTATAGCAGGCTTATCATAAAGGGCAGCAACTTTATTTAACTGATGGTAACGGGTATAACCCAAAAAACTTTCGTCGCCGCCATCACCACTTAACACTACTGTTACAAACGGCTTGGTGTATTTGGCCATCAACATTAAAGGAATAGCACTCGGATCTGCAAAGGGTTCATCAAAGTAATAGTTATAATTATCTATCAAATCTATCCCGCTTTGATAGCTGCACTCTATTGTATGATGATCTGTTTTAAAATGATTGGCAACCGCAGTTGCGTAATTGCTTTCATCAAACATTTTTTCGTTAAAACTGATATTAAAAGTTCTAACATGCTGGCCCATCCCCGCCGCTATACCGGCAACCAACGATGAATCAATACCTCCTGATAAAAATATCCCGACAGGCACATCGGCATTTAAACGAATTTTAACACTATCATTTAAAATGCCGGTTAATTCCTCCTTTGCCTCATTGTAGCTACCTTTAAACCTGTTTTCCCAAAAGAAATCAACATCCCAATAGCGTTCTACCTTAAGCGTTGAAGAATCTATCTCGTATAGAAAGCAATGACCAGCCTTTAATTTTTTAATGCCTTCGTAGATACACAACTCGTCTGGCACATAATTCCAGTTTAAATATGAAGCTATAGCCTGTTGATTAACCTGCAAGTGATTACCTATTTTAATCTGCGAAGGCTGACTGGCAAACTCAAAACCATCTTCCTGCAAATAATAGTAAAACGGTTTCTTCCCCAGCCTGTCGCGAGCGCCGAAGAGTGTTTGCTCTTTTGTATCATAAATTACAAAGGCAAACATTCCGTTAAAATGATTAACACATTTTTTTCCATATGCCAAATAAGCTGCACATATTACCTCAGTATCTGAATTTGTTTGAAACACAAACCCCTTTCTTATCAGGTCGGCCTTTAGCTTTATATAATTATATATCTCACCGTTAAAAACAATTTTTAAATGTTTATAGGTTAATGGCTGATTCGAGCGGCTATCCAAGTCGATGATCGAAAGTCTGTTATGGCCCAATACTATCCGGTCAACTCTCTCAAAGGCCGAATAATCAGGCCCTCTGAAACTTACTCTGAGTAATTTTTGCCTTATCAAAAAATCATCATATGGTATAGTAGTACCGTATATGCCACACATAGCTGTAATAAATATTTAGTTTATCAATTCGGTGTATTGATCGGCAACAGCCTGTAATGAGAAGCGTGCCAGCACATCTTCCCGTATTTTTTTACGATCCCATTTTATAGAATCCGCTTTAATTATCCTTTGGGCAAAACCTTCTGTATCATTCTGGTCGACTACATAGCCATTAAATCCGGGCCTGATCATTGAAGATATCCCGCCTACTTTAAATGATATTACCGGAACACCCATTGCCAATGCTTCTAAAGCCGCGTTAGGAAATCCCTCGGTAACAGAGGTTAGGAGAAACAGATCATGTTTGGAAATTATTTCGTTCACATTGCTGATCAAACCTATAAGACTTACCCGATGCTCTAAGTTTAGTTTTCTTACCTGGGCAATGATATCATCTCTACATTCACCATCGCCGGCTATTGTTAAATGGTACTTTTCAGGTAACATTGAAAATATCTTTAACAAACGCGAATGAGATTTTTCAGGAGAAAGCCGGGCTATCGTTAATAACCTTTCAACCCCGGTATTTGCTAAAACTGCATTATAATTTTTCGGAGATAAAACGGGGTTGGGTATTACAACCAGCCTTTTCTGTTTAATTTCAAATTTTTTTAAAAATGATTCTTCCATTTCTTCTGATTGACATACGATAAAATTAAACCACTTATATAATAGGTTTACACCATAGCCAAACATCCGGCCTCTTCTTGTAGAAAATTCTGACATTTCAGAATAAATATTTGATTCACGTGCAATAACTTTTGGGATAGATACAAAAACCGCTACAAATGCTACCAATAAATTGATATGCGTACTGGTAGAAAACACCGCATAAGGTTTTTCACTATTTAATAATTTATACAATTTGATAAATGACCTGGATGCCTTGGTGGTGTTTAAATCAATAATATTAACATCAGCAATTTCTCGTGACAAAAACTTTTTAGAGGAATCAATAATAACTAAAGAAACGTCATATTTTTTTTTGTCTATTCCTTGAGATAGTAGCCAAAATACCCGTTCAGAACCTCCAGGGCCCAGTGAGCTAATTACTAAAAATACTTTCTTTTTCACACGGTTCGTATTTTCACTCCCAATAAACTATCAGGTTGCGTGTTTTTATAATAAACTTTACTAAAGTGTATAACCGCAAAATATAAAAACATAGTAGGCCCGTTAGCATTCAACAACCATGCGTTATGAAACAATGCATTTATCGAGGCAGCAAACAATGCAAAGCACAATGCTATGAAAAGTGCATTTCGCCGGTCATGAATACCGGATAACGCCTGCTTAAATGCCAAGTAAACATTTTTATAAACAGCTAATAGTAATATGATACCCAAAAAAGGACCCAAATATGTAAAAAACATCAAATATGCATTGTGCGATGTTAAACCACCGCTAAATACCGGGTCATTTTTTGATACATCACTCCATTCCAAATTGTAAAAGACCAGCCCCAGCGGATAGTTTGAATATATCTTAAGATCTTCAACCATTAATCCGGATCTATCTTCTCCGTTTTCCTCATTTTGTGTGTTTTTTGTTAAAATATTACCCTGGGAATCATTACTACCTTGAGAACTATAAACAAAAAAGAGTGCCCCGATTATAACAGCGCCTGCTATTGCCGGAATTGCTTTAGCCTTATAATATTTTATAACACAAATAACAGAAGCTAAGGAAAATGCTATAAATGCAGACCGTTGCATACCATAGAAAATTGATATCGTACCCAACATAAAAACACCCCAAACTATTAGAAAATGTTTTTTTATTAATAAAACGTAAAGGAAAACAAGTGTAGAAACAGCTGCAACCTGGTAACCGAATGTAAACATGTTGCCACATATCCCTGACGGCGATTGTACGATGTCTCCGCCAATTAATTTAGCCCTATAAATATCCACACTATTTGGATAATAACGATCCGCGAACATTAATGCTACCGAAAAAGAAAGTGATAATACAAATAGTACTACTGATGCTTTAAACCGATTATAACTTTCCCCAACAAAAAAGTTAAAGTATAAGCCGCAGGTTAAAATTTCCGATAGATTAAGAAAAAAAGCTTTTAAGTCGGATTGCCCAATCACATAGTAAAAAAGATTTCCCAATAACAAAAATAAAAATTCCCAACCAAACAAAATGGTTGCTCTTTTTTTCATAAAAACAAAGGACAAAGCAAGTCCAATAACAAAATTGTTTAAGTATACATTAAAAACCAATGTATACAAATAGATAGCCATCAGTATAATAATTAGTACTCTTCTAAGCATAACTATAATGTAACAATGGTTTACTTATGATTAATATGCCATTTAGCATTTAACAACATGGCTTACATACCATTCTACTGCATCTTCGAGTCCGTGTTCTACAGAAAAAGACGGGTTATAGTTTAACAATTCCTTCCCCTTTTGAATTGATGCCAGCGAATGCTTGATATCCCCGGGGCGATTAGGCCCGTAAATTATTTCAATATCAGCTATTGAAGGATCCATTTTTGAAAGATACTGCTTAAGATAACCAACCAATTGATTTATAGTAATCCGTTCTCCATAGGCTACATTAAACACCTGGTTAACAGCGGCAGGGTTTTGTATAAAAAGTGATTTGATATTCATTTGCACTACATTATCTATATATGTAAAATCGCGCGATACATCTCCGTCACCATTTATTACAGGACTATCATGATTTATTAATGTTTGAATGAATTTGGGAATTACAGCTGCATACTGCCCATTAGGCGCTTGTCGCTGGCCAAAAACGTTAAAGTATCTCAGGCCTATCAATTCCATATCATATAAGGAAGCAAAAACCCCCGCATATAATTCGTTTACATATTTTGTTACAGCATAAGGGGATAACGGCTTGCCAATTTTCTCTTCAACTTTTGGTAAATCAACGCTATCGCCGTAAGTTGAGGAAGATGCTGCATAAACCACCCGTTTAACTTTTGCATCGCGGGACGCTAATAGCATGTTAAGAAAGCCGGTTACATTAACATCATTAGTTGTAAACGGATCGGCAACTGATCTGGGAACTGATCCGAGAGCGGCTTCATGTAAAACAAAATCGATGCTCTTAGTAGCTTTATTACAAGTTGCTCTATCTCGTATATCACCTTCAGTTAATTCAAAATTATTATAACTCAAAAATGGTTCAATATTATGCATAAACCCTGTTGAGAAATTATCCAACACCCTCACCTTCCCGGCACCAAATTTTAATAGGTACTCAACCAGGTTTGAGCCAATAAAGCCAGCTCCGCCGGTAACTAAAAAGCTTAATTTCGATAGATCCTGATTTCCATGATAAGATTTGATGTAATGATCATTCATCTTTACTGTGATTAATGTAGGCGTGAAATAATTGGTATACTTCTTTATAATTGGTGTATTTTAAACATCAGCTGTTGGGTACAGCTTGCTTAAAATTGATATCCTTACCGATAATCTTTTTAAAATCGTATAAAGCAGGTATCTTTAATAAAAAACTAAATATTAAATATACAGTCATATATAATAGTGATACTGCCAGTATTCTTATAATGTCGCTAATATTCGAAACCTGAAAGAATCGCTTATCCAAACTCCACGCCACTACCCCCACTACAGCTGCCAAAGATATACTTGGCGAAAAATCCTTTACTTGTTCTTTTACCGAATAGTTTATCATTCTGCCGCAGTAAAACGAGTTTACAAAAAACTCTAAAACATCAAGCAATAACTGGCAATACAACAAACCAAATATGCCAAATTGAATTGCTGCTATAACAGCTGCTATTCCATAGCTTTTTTTCACTATTTCAAGCTTCATCAATATATCGCTGCGGCCTTTAACCTGTAAAATATTCAGGTTGAATCTTAATGGATATACAATACCTGCAATACATAAAATCTGGAAATATGGAACCGCAGATAACCACTTATCACCTAAAAGTATCCTGATAAAAGGTGAGGCAATAACAGCCAGTAATATCAAAAATGGAGATATCCAAAAAACTAATTGCTGCATTAACCTTTTATAAGCAGCTTTTAACCTGGCATCTTCATTGCTAATTGAAGACAACATTGGAAAAGACACCTTACCAATAGCAGTAGAAAGATTGGAAATTGGTAACTGCCTTAAGCCTAAAGAGCGTGTATAAAGCCCCACTTGCACAGCAGAAAAATATCGCCCGATAATTAATGCATAAATATTAGTATAAAAAGTTTGTACAAGGCTTGATATTGCCACCTTATAACCAAAGCCATAATGATATTTAAATAACTTTTTATCTAAAATAAAACTTGGGCGCCATCCTGCGTAGATCCAGTGCAAAATTGTTGAGATCAGTGATTGAAACAAACTCATCCAAACCAAACTCCATGCGCCGTAGCCTAATTTTGCTAATGTGATCCCTAAAATTCCTCCGCCTAAAAGCGAAGGAATCTGAATTAATAACTGTGTTTTAAAATTTAACTTTTTAGTTAGCCTCGTGCTTTGAACACCTACAAATGCTTGTATTATAAACGTTAGTGCATAAACACGGATAAGGGCAGTTAGTATGTCATGTTTATAAAAACTCGCTATTAAGGGCGCTGCAAAATATAATATCAAATAGAAAATTACACTGCCAATGATGTTGATCATGAATACAGTTGAGTAGTCTCTCTGATCAGCATCCGGGGTTCTTATTAACGAGGATGTTAACCCGCTATCCATTAAAGTATTGCCAATGGCGATGAATATGCCCAGCATACCAATAAGGCCAAATTCAGCAGGGCCTAAAAACCGGGCGAGAATAATTGAAACCACAAAACTGATAAACTGGTTGCTAAATTGCTGGGTAAATGTCCAGCCCAACCCGGATACCGCTTTTTTAATTAAGCTCATTTATTTTATATTGATCCTATATGATCCCTGACCTATCGGTAATAATAAAAAACTACAAACGGGCATCTACTGCAAAATCAGGCAGAAGCGATTTTATATCATAAACCACTGTATTTTCTTTTTTAAACGGAGACAGATCATAGGTGCTGAAAATCTCATGAGCCACAGCCAGCAATATTCCATCGTACTGGCGGGTCTTAGCCGAACCATTTTCGCAAATGATATCATATTCATGTTTTACTGTTTCGGCATTTGCCCATGGGTCGTGTACGGTAACATTTATTTTAAAGCTTTGTAACCGCCTTACAATATCAATAACCTTGGTATTACGTACATCAGGGCAGTTTTCTTTAAACGTAAACCCTAAAATAAGCACATTACTTCCAGACATTTGAATACCTTTTAACACCATCAACTTGATGATCTCATCTGCAACATAGCTACCCATTCCGTCGTTTAAGCGCCGCCCGGCTAATATAATTTCAGGATGATATCCCATCTCCTGTGCTTTTTGTGCCAGGTAATAAGGATCAACTCCAATACAGTGGCCGCCTACTAAACCAGGTTTAAAATTCAAAAAATTCCATTTGGTACTTGCCGCTGCCAATACATCGTTAGTATTGATATTTAGTTTATTAAATATCTTAGCTAATTCATTTACAAAAGCAATATTAATATCGCGTTGCGAATTTTCAATTACCTTAGCTGCCTCAGCAACTTTGATAGATGATGCTTTATGCGTGCCAGCGGTTATTACTGACTTGTATAGCTGGTCAATAATTTCTGCCACTTCAGGAGTTGAACCAGAGGTTACTTTTTTAATATTAACAACAGTGTGCTCCTTATCTCCCGGATTTATACGTTCGGGTGAATAGCCTGCAAAAAAATCAACATTAAATTTAAGTCCTGAATGTTTTTCAAGAACAGGCACACATTCCTCCTCAGTTACGCCAGGATAAACGGTTGATTCATAAATTACAATATCTCCTTTTTTAAGCACTTTCCCTACCATACCACTTGCTTTATAAAGTGGTGTCAGATCCGGGCGGTTATTTTTATCAACCGGTGTTGGAACAGTGACAATAAAAACACCACATCCGCGTGTTTTATCCATCTCGGTGGTGCAATAAAGGCCTGTTTCGGCTGTACAGTCATTGGTTAACACTGTACTGAGTTCTTCAACTCCCACCTCATTTGTATGATCTTTACCTCGTATTATTTCATCAATGCGCTTACGATTTATATCGAAACCAATTACTTTGTATTTGTACGCAAAGGCAACGGCTAACGGTAATCCAACATATCCTAAACCAATAACCGCTATTTTCTGTGGTTTTTTATTTTCTTCCATTTTGTTTGGCTAATTCAATATTTTTTGCTGACACTTTTGTTACTAATACACTTTCAAGGTTTTCTAACTTGAGCAACACATTTTTCCCGCGTATTTGGATCACATCTCCCTCTTGATTCATAAAAGGGCCATTACGAATTTTAACCCGCTCTCCAAGTGAAAGTTCCTTTATACTGATTATCTCTAAATCTGGATAATCATTTAAAAATCGCTGTATATCTTCAATTTCCGAGTCCCTAACCACTGCCGGCCGCCCCAGGTAGTATACAAAGTTTATAACCCCCAGGGTTTGCCTAACAATTGATTCTTCATGCCGGTTAATCTTTACAAATACATAAGAATTAAAAACGGGAACACTTACCATTTTTTTCCTGTCGGCCCAGGTATGCTCTTCCAACCGGATAGGACAGTATGATTCTATTCCGATTGTTAACAGCAATTGATGTACTTTTTTTTCCCAATTAGGCCGTGTGTAAATGACCAACCAATTTTTCTCCAGGTTTTTTTTAGATGTAGAAGATTGCATTGAGATAGTTGTTTAACGAATATTGTTGATCCTCTCCTTTCAGGGTCAGTTACCCGTTGTACATGCCAGGTTAAAGCTTCGCCATTCCAGTTACAGGTACATGTTCAAATCACTATAAAGCTTCGCCATTCCGGTTACAGGAAGGTTTGAATTAAGTTTAACAAACGGACAAAATCTTAGTTATACCAAGCCATATCTGGATATAAAGTATAACTGTAGTGCTATTTCAGGTTAAAAAAGGGTTGATCGGCAATTACTTTTTAAAAATCTAAGTCGGCTAAGCGTACACGTTACTTCCGTACACATAGCTTTTCAGGTTCTCAACTTTAGCATCATTTAGTATTAGCATAGGATTTTTCAATTTTTTATTTTCAACAATGTCCTTGAGTATTTTTAAATGAGATTTTTGTGTGTGGTTATATCTCACTACAAAAATGCTGCTATCTGTATAAGGCGAAAGTGTTAAGGCATCGGCTACCATACCTATTGGAGATGTATCAATAATTATATAATCGAACATCTTCCGCAGGGTGGTAAACAAGTCTCCTATTTTTGGATCCAATATCAATTCGCCCGGATTGTTGCAAATAGTACCGGCACCTATTACAAACAAATCAGGTGATGTGTTTGAAGGCAGGATAATGCTGTCGACTGAAACATCATCCGAGTTTAGATAATCTGAAATACCGATAGAAGGTTTTATTTTAAGGCTTTTTAACAGATCTGGTTTCCGAAGATCAAATTCGAGTATAATAGTTTTTTTACTGATGGATGATAATGACAGACCCAAGTTTATAGCTGTAAATGTTTTGCCTTCATTCTGTATACAGGAAGTAACTAATAAAACCTGGTTGCTATAATTATTATAATTACCATTAATAGTGTTTCTTATATACCTGAATAACTCAGTTACGCTGCTGTGTGCATCGTTTGTTATGCGTATAGATTCCTTTTTATTGATATGGCACAGTTCTCCCAAAATTTTAATATCGTTGAAAGATGAAAGATCATCCACATGTTCAACTTTTACATTTACTACTTCTTTAACAAATAATAACAGAACAGGAACTAAGCCTCCAAAAATTATGGCGCATATATAAATAAGCATTGGCTTAGGTTTAGTTGCATTAGGATCATAGTTGGGTGAATCAATAATGCTGGCATCAGGCTGTGTGGCCAATAGTGATAATGATGTTTCCTCGCGTTTTTGCAATAAATATTGAAACAGGTTTTGTTTCACCAGTTGGTCGCGGTCGCGTTGTTGAATACCTGTTTCAATAACAGGTACCGTTCTGATCTTGGCCTCATACTTTGCAAGGTTTGCTTCAAGATTGCTGCGCGTAATAAGCATCGACCTCTTTATACTCTTTAAATTTTCCTGAATGCTTTCCTTAAGCGAAGTCAGTTGTTTTTTAGCGTTCTGAACCAGTGGGTTATTTGGCTGATTAGTCGACAGTAATTGTTGATACGCTTGCTGCTGATCATTAAATTTGTTGATCAGCGAAACTAAAGTTTCATCCTGCAAGCCCAGAGTGCTTGGCACAAGGGTGATCTGATCGGCAGACTCATTTAAATAATTTTCTGTTGACTGTACAATATTCAATTGTATTTGTATAGCCTGTAATTGCTGGTTGTACTCGCCCGATTTTTGCAGATTGTCTTGCGCGTCTGATTGAATATTGGTTACACTGTTGTTTTGCTTATACTGCTGCACATTGTTCTCAACATTCATTAAATCATTATTTAGGTATTTCAGCCTGTTATCAATAAATGTGATTGTCTCGTTAGCGAGTTGTGCTTTGTTATCCGCGCTTTGTTTGTTGTAAGTGTAAATCAGTCTATTTAGTATATCAACTCCCCTTTGTGGAATATTATCATTAACACTCAATAACAAGGTATTAGCATCTTTAACTACCGGGGTAATTTGCAAGCGTAATGAATTATAGCCTTTAGCTAAAGCAACAATATCAGTAAAGGAAATTGATAGATGCGGGTTTTCAATAGTAAATAATGGCGTTTTAGTTACAGTAATTGTGTAGTAAGGATTAGTTATTTGTTGCCCGAAAGAATATGTATGTTTACTGCCATCAATAGGAGATGTCAATTCAAACATATTGTTGCTAATTAAACGTATATCAGTAATATCCCTATAAGCGAGTGGTGTAATCTCTACAATATTCACTTTTATAGGAGCTGACTTTATATAAATCTCTTTCCGTTTAAATGTTTTATTTATATAATATCGGGTATCTAATGACAAGTCTTTAAATACTTTGGTTAACAGGTCAATAGATAATAATTTTTGAGTTTCATTGTCAGCGGTTTTGTTGGTATGAAACATATTTAAATCACTAAATGCGGTTTCATTAAGGGTTGTTTCCCCTTTTTTATCCTCCTGGATAAGCACAGCAGCAGTTATTTGATATTGCGGGTCGATATAAAGCAGGAATATAAAACCAAGCAAAACAAATACACCTATACTAATGGCAAACCAATACCAGCGTTTTAAATATTTATTGAGGTCTTTCATTTTATGTTTCGATAAATTAAAATCTAACAGTATTTGATTATTTGCGATCTATCAGCCAAATGTTCAGCAACACAGCTATAATCGAGGCGGATGCTGCAATTATTGGTATAAACCTGTTATCTGCGTCTGTTATCTGGGTCTTTGATTTATCTGGCTCTACGTATACAATATCATTCTGGTGCAGATAATAGTAAGGCGTATCAAATACCCGGCTATCATTTAAGTTTATTCTAACCATGGTTCGCTTATTATCTATTTGCCTGATCAGTAAAACATTCTCCCTTTTTCCATAGGCCGTCATATCACCTGCCAGTCCGAGCGCTTCCAATAAGTTTATGCTGTTTGCGGATACATTAAATGTGCCCGGGCGATTTACCTCTCCTATAACCGTTACCTTGAAATTCAGGAAAATGACACTTACCAAAGGAGACTTGATGTATGCACTAAGTTGTTTTACTAAATAAGTTTGCGCTTCATCAGTGTTTAAGCCAGCCAACTTAACCTGTCCAAGCACCGGGAAACCAATATTCCCGTCTTTGTCTACACGATAACCAATTTTAGGAACACTTACGTCGGTAATGGAACTACTATTGGTATTAGTATTAACCACATTGTTACCGTAATTACTGTTAAATAAATTATTTGATTCAGGACTTAAACTTGTCACCGTTATACCAACAACGTCATTTTGTTGAATCCTGGGCTCGCTTGATGACAAAACAGCCGACAGATCTTTTGTTTGATCGATCTGAGTTTGGGGTAAATCACTAAAATATACAAGATTTCTTTTTGAAGAACAGGCAGTTGACATTAATATTACCACAATTAATAATAATAGAGTACTCGTGCGTCTAAAGTGGAACATTGCTATAGGTTTTAAGTAACACGTGATTGTGATGTAAACCTAAAGAATTAATATTCAGTTAGATATAGAAGGGATGTATTGTATAATGAATTGTGTAATTACCTCATTTTCTTTCTCAAAAGTGTGCCGTGGGCAACAGAATTGTGTAAAAAAATATTGCTTACGTCATAAATTTATAAAGCATTTATTAGCAACACCTTACAACATGGCATCTAATTTACTTATTAAGCAAAAAATCAATTATTAATATATTTTCGGCATTTATAATGCAACAAATGCAATAAATACACCGTTAAAGCTGTAACAATTAAAAAATTTATGATTTATGATTAAAAATTTCAATTCGAATTTACGTGCATTAAAGATTTCCGTTCCCTGCTTACTATTAATCATCCTCATGTACAGCTGTAGTAAAGACGCCAGCGAGCCGGTCAGTTCTACAACAAAAAAAACAAACACCCTTACAACATCAACTACGCTTAGTACAGTACTCACTTCTGTTCCATCAGGTAGTTATGACCTTACCGCAAGTTTGCCAAAAGGCTATGTGAAAAATGGCACAGTTGATTACACATCCTATTTACAGGCAGCCATTAACAAAAACAGTAATGTAACATTTCCAAATTTTCCTGTTTTGGTTGATGATGCCGGTCTTTCTCTCAAGTCAAACAGTACCGTGAATTTTTTATCAAGTTCACAATTATGGTTAAAGCCTACGGCTACCGGTAACTACAATATTTTATCAATCTCTCATGTATCAAACGTTGTAGTTAATAACCCTTATATTATAGGCGATTTGACCAAGCATTTGGGTACCAGTGGAGAATGGGGAATGGGAATTGGTATTTATTCTTCATCGAATATCAAAATTATCGGTGCAAATGTGTCTTATTGCTGGGGAGATGGAATTTATCTTTCAACATCACAGGGCACCACTACAAACACCAACATCACTATTACCAATGCCAGTGTGACTTATAACAGAAGAGATGGCATGTCAATTACTAGTGTTAACGGCCTTGATTTAGAATCTCCAACTGCAGAATACAGTACAGGCACTTCCCCAATGTGCGGCATTAATTTTGAGCCTAACACTTCTACTGATCAGCTTCAAAATATTGTGGTTAACAATGCATTAACGGAAAACAATGCCGGTTATGGCATTCAGATAGGTTATTCAAACTTATATGGCGGAAGCAATAAAACTACCAATATAACTATTAACAATCATATCGATAAAAGATCTACAGTTGCTTTTAAAGCTGCTGCAGATATTACTAAACGAAAAGGAAGTGAAACTATAACAGGCCCACTGGTTGTAAATAGCCCTACATGGAGGCTAAACCCTAGCAGCCCTATAGTTGCCAGCATTGCCGAAAACAACATAAAGCTAACTATCGCAAAACCAGTTGTAGAGGATATAAATGGCAATTTCTTAGCTCAGGCAGCTATTTTGAGCACCTTAACATATAAAACACATATGCTTAAGGGTTCTAACTATGTGATCACCTTTTAATTTTAATCTTTTGGGGATCTAAAAGATCCAATCAATGTCCGGCAATGATATAAGTCATTGCCGGACATTTTATTTAATATCAGGCTCGCACTATTGCAAAGGCAATTCCACAAAAAAGATCGTTCCATTGCCCGGTTTGCTTTCAAACCATATTTTTCCCTTATGCGCTTCTACAATTTGTTTTGAAATAGCCAGCCCCATTCCAAAAGAGACTTCTCCGGCAGTACCTGGTCTTTTGGCTTCGGTAAACATATCAAATATTTTATCCTGCACAGCTTCTGGTATCCCTATACCCTGGTCTTCTACTTCTATAACAATGTGCCCGGGATTTTCTTTCAGCCTGATAGTAATGATGGCCCCATGCTGACTAAATTTGACAGCGTTGGCAATCAGGTTGCTGACAACCCGCCACATTTTTTCATTATCTATTAAAATGGTGGCTGGTTTTGCTTGTACCCTAATCTGCTGTTCTTTGTCATTAGCTTTGTGCAGCAGAATATCTGTACAGTAGTGCAGCATCTGTTTTAGATCAACCGGTTCTTTATGCATTTCTTCAGCCCGTCCGGGCACATACAACAGATCGCCTACCAGATCAAGCGAGTCATCGGCGGCCCGTTTGATGATCTCCAGTATTTTCCGGTCCTTTTCAGGATAGCCTTTTTTGATCATGTGGGCAATAGATAAACTTATTGCACCAATAGGGTTACGCAGATCGTGCGCTACTATTTTCATCATCCTGCTGTTATCCGCCTGGCTCTGCTCCAGCGCATGCAGGGTTTTTATCACACGGGTATGCTGTTCGCTGATTTCCTGCAATTGCCGGTTCCTTTGTTTAATTGTCTCGATGTGACTCACTCTTTCGGTAATATCCAAACAAGCGCCTATCATTTCCATAGGCGCGCCATACTGGTCCGATTTCAGTTTAGCCCATGAGCGCAGGTTCCGTATCTCACCATCCGGACGTATAATCCTTTCATCAAACTCAGCATCTTCACCTGTTGTCAGCACTTTTTCGATGGTCTGATAAATCCTATTGCGATCTTCTGGGTGCAACCGTTCCTGGTACCCCATGAAAGTCGCCTTAAAATCTTTAGGGTCAAGGCCATATATGGTATACAAGGCAGGTGACCAGCTAACGATATCATGTTGAATATCCCAACACCAGTTACCAAAGTGCGCCAGTTCCTGGCTTTGCAGCATTAGCATATTGGCTTCGCTGATGATCTCCGTTTTCTGCCTGTTCTCCAGAATGATCCGCAATAGAGCGGTAGCTCTTTCCATCACTTTTAATTCCTCATCGCCCGGTAATTTGGGCTCATTGTAGTACATGGCCAGTGTAGCCATTACATCGCCTTCAATATCCATAACCGGGTTAGACCAACAGGAACGTAAATTATATTTCAGGGCCAGAAACCTGTACTTCTCCCATCTCAGATCGGTTGCGATATCGCTTACAATAACTTGTCGTTTTAAAGCAACCGCAGTTCCGCACGACCCCTCATTTTCCCCAATTTGTAGCCCCATTATAGCAGTTACGTATGCAGGAGGTAACGAAGGTGACACCGCACTGGCAATACGACCATTTTTGATCCGGTGGAAAGAGCATTGCATTTGGGGAAATAAGGCTTCTAATCCCAACATATAGCTGGACAGAACATCCTGTAGGGATGCTGTAAGACCGGAATTTAATCGCAGTATTTCGCGCTCCAGGTTTTCCAACGCCTTCAACCTTTCAGCTATAGTATTATCCAGCATGATCCCCCGCAGCAGGAATGGTTTATCTTCTTTATAAATAACAGTAACTTTATCCTTTATCCATACGATATGGCCATCGGACCGGATCATCCGATATTCAAACGAGCCACTTTTAATGTTCCCGCTCAGCAATTCACGGTAGCCCACAGCCACCTGCTGATCCTCAGGGTGAATATGATCTTTCCAGAATCCGGGCTGGCCTAACCACTCTTCCGGTGAAAAACCTAAAATAGTTTGAACCTGATCACTAATAAAGCTAAATTGCCGCATATTAGTATCTGCCTCCCACACAACTCCTTCTATCGACTGTAGCAATGTATATAGTTGTTCCTGGTTATTTTTCATTAGTGTTCAGGTTGATTGAAAAATCCTATTCGCAAATGATTAAAGATAATACTCTCCCGCTACACTTCAAAACGCGATGAACGGCTATGTTAGCTTATGCGAACACAGTTAAACCGCCGCTGAGCAGCCATGGTATTATACACGTAAAACGAGTGTTTTCCCGGCAGGTAAAACGGCCTTTTAATAGTATCTGACCTTTCATTACCATCACTGGCTTGTTGTATGTTAATATTGCTGAATAGTTAGCTAATAAAGTATCACGGCAAAATATAAAAATATAGTTCCTTTACTTACGCCATTTTTTAGAACCGATGGCTTGTACATCCTGGTTGCAGAGACTGGTAATAAAAACTGATTGATAATTACTTCAATGGAAAATTCCACAAAAAAATATTTAAGAATTCATGAGAGCGATAATGTCCTGGTGGCATTGCAGGATTTGACCGAAGGAACAGCCATTAATTTCAATGGGCAGGTGTTTAACCTGGCTACACCTGTTTTAGCCAAACACAAGTTCACTATTGATACACTTTCTGTTGGAAGTGATATATACATGTATGGTGTGCTGGTAGGAAAAGCGAATGAAGCAATATCCCGTGGCAGCGCCATTACAGTTAACAATATCCATCATGCTGCTGGCGAATTTAAACTTGGTCGGCGTAAAACAGATTGGCAAAAACCTGATGTTTCTTATTTTACAGATAAGACCTTTATGGGTTATCACCGTGCAGATGGATCGGTTGGTACGGCTAATTATTGGATCGTTATTCCGTTAGTGTTTTGCGAAAACAGGAATATTGAAGTATTGAAGGAAGCCCTGACTGCTAAACTGGGCTTTAAAAAACCAAAAAGCTATGAGGCCGAAGTGGATGGTTTGCTCAGCCTATACCAGGCAGGCAAATCAGTAGAAGAAATTTTAAGTGCCGATCTGCAGCCATCCGCCACAGAGGCAAGCTCCAAAAAGATTTTTACAAATATTGATGGCATTAAATTTCTGAACCACGACATGGGTTGTGGTGGTACACGTTCGGATTCGGATGCTTTATGTGGGTTAATCGCCGGTTATATTACCCATCCAAACGTAGCGGGTGCAACAGTACTTAGTTTAGGCTGCCAGCATGCACAGGCTGATATTTTAATGGATGAGATCAAAAAACGCGACCCTGATTTCAGCAAACCATTAGTGGTATTAGAGCAACAAAAGTTAGGCACCGAAAAAAATCTGTTGCAAGCTGCCTTAAAACAAACATTTGCAGGTTTAATAACGATCAATAAATATGAACGCAAACCGGCCCCTCTGTCAAAACTTTGTATAGGGCTGGAATGTGGTGGCTCGGATGGTTTTTCGGGCATTTCGGCTAATCCGGCTTTGGGCTATGTAGCAGATGTAGTAGTATCATTAGGCGGCAGCGTAATACTTGCTGAGTTTCCCGAACTATGCGGCGTTGAGCAGGAAATAAGCGACCGTTGCGCAGACGAAGACACCGCTTTAAAATTTATGCACCTGATGAAAACCTATAATGCCCGGGCCGAAGCTGATGGCTCAGGGTTTTATGCCAATCCTTCGCCCGGAAATATAAAGGATGGTTTAATTACTGATGCTATTAAATCAGCAGGCGCTGCAAAAAAGGGAGGTTCATCACCGGTAATAGATGTTCTTGACTATCCTCAAAAAGTAACCAAAAACGGGCTTAACCTTTTGTGTACCCCCGGCAGTGATGTGGAAAGCACCACGGCCGAAGTAGCATCAGGAGCTAATGTTGTATTATTCACCACCGGGTTAGGCACACCAACCGGCAATCCAATATCACCGGTGATAAAATTATCAACCAATACAAAACTTTTTAACCGGATGCCGGATATTATTGATATTGATTGCGGCACCATAATAGACGGTAAGGAAAGCATACCACAAACGGGTGAGCGTATATTAGATTTTATTATACAGGTTGCAAGCGGCATTATACAACCCAAGGCAGTACAGCTGGGCCAGGATGATTTTATCCCTTGGAAAAGAGGTGTATCATTATAAGCAGCACATGTTCAGGTAAAACTAAACGTGCAGCATTGTAAGCATAATTGGCATTTATTGATCTTATTTTAGCAAAAATTTGTAAATATTGTTTATTTTTTCGTAGGTTGGATTACCAATTGCCATTGTTATGAAACCTCAGTTATTAAAAGTAACCAATACTGCTGTTAGTTCATTTAGTATCAGAAGAGATACCGTACCGTATGTTAATAACCATTGGCATTACCATCCGGAGGTTGAGCTTATTTACTTTAAAAAAGGCACGGGTACACAATTCATCGGTGATTCGGTAAAGCGTTTTCAGGCGGGAGACCTGGTGCTCGTCGGATCATATTTGCCACACTATTGGCGATTTGATGATATATATTTCGAAAAAGAAGTAAACGCTTCCGCTGATGTGAGCGTGATACACTTTACCGAAAACTTTTGGGGTAATGATTTTCTTAATCTGCCGGAAAACAAATTAATAAAAACAACCCTTGATAATGCTAAGCGAGGGATCCAAATTAGCGGCGGCATGGCCGAAAATATTGAAGATGTATTAAATGGTCTTCTTCGGGCTGAAGGGCCGTATAAGATTATTCATCTTATGGAAGCCTTAAGTCTTATCGGCACCAGCCAGCATATTAATCAACTATCATCAATTGGTTTTAATTATCATTTTGAAGAAACAGACACGAACAGGATCAATGCTATTTATGAATACTCGATGTCTAATTTCAAATCGCAGATAAGGCTGGAAGAAATAGCAAGGGTAGCCAGTATCAGTCCAAATTCATTTTGCAGATTTTTTAAATCCCGTACAGGAAAAACATATATCCAATTCTTAACCGAAATAAGAATCGGAAACGCCTGCAAATTACTTATCGAAGAAGATATTAATTTAAAACAAATATGCTATGAAAGCGGCTTCAATAATTTTTCCAGCTTTCATAAACACTTCAAACAAATAACCGGGAAAAGTCCGGCTTTGTATCAACGAGAGTTTTTGATGCAGTCCCGGCGCCTTCAATCAGCATAGCTGTACGTTCTGCAGGTACGCAGCGAATCCATCATGACTCCCTGGCTCCTGCGGGCACAGATATTTCTCACTCACCTGTTACAATTAAATCTTCCAACGGAACTGCCGTATCAGCGAATTCTTCTGTAATTATAGGTGCTGATCCTACAATTATTTGCCATGCTCTGCGCACATCGTAAGAGAAACAGGTACAATGAAGCTTGGAATCTATAAATGACCCGCAGGTTTCGGTGTCGTCCTTGTTAAAAATTTAATAAAGAGTAATGCGATCAGCACCGCTGTGATCCCCTGCGCCAGTACGGTCGCCGGCGCACCTATATGTTCAGATACAGCGCCAGTCAATACGCTGCCCAGCGGCATCATACCAAATATAGCCATCAAAAGGATGCCCATAGTCCGCCCGCGCATGGCAGGCGCGGCATCGGACTGCACCAGAATATTGCTGATGGTAAACTGCGCAATAGAGCCATAACCTGCGATCGCTGCAAAAAACATGGCCGCAGGAAAATTTCTTATTTGTGAAAAACAGATCAGCCCCAGGCCCATCAATATGGTACTGATAAACAAGATCTTTTTTAAATGTGTACCGGGTTTACGCGAAGCCAGAAAAATGGTTCCTGCTACAGCGCCCACGCCCACAAAGCTGTTGATATAGCCAAAAGTGGAGGCATCGCCCTTAAAAACAACTTTGGCAAATACCGGCAATACTGTATTATATGGGAGCACCAGTAAACTAACCATGGCCAGCATAATAACAATCAGGCCGATACCCGGCGTGTTTTTCAGGTAAGTAAAACCTTCGGCAAAATCCGCGATGATTTTCTTGTCCGTCTTTTTTGGCAGATAGGCGGGTAATTTCATGAACAGCAACGACAGGATAACCGCGCCAAAACTCGCCGCGTTTAGCAGAAAACATACACCGGCACCAAAGGCACTCAGAACGATACCTGATAAAGCCGGACCTAATAGCTGCGCCAGGCTAGCCGTTGCTGTGGAAAGCGAGAGTGCATTGGGCAGGTCGTCCGGGCTGGCCAGCACATCATTGATCAGCGCCTGTCGCGCGGGCACATCGAAGGCATTAATGATACCCAGGAGCACGCTGAGCGACAGAATTGCCCATACCTGCATATGGCCTGTGATCACCAGTAAAGCGAGCAGCACGGCCTGCACCATTGAAGTTATCTGGGTGATTTTGATGATGGTATAACGGTTATAGCGGTCGGCAGCTACACCACCGGGAATAGAACATAAGAATGACGGGAACTGCTCTGCAAAAATGGTTATCCCGAGCAGGAAGGCTGAATGTGTCATCGAATAAACAACCCACACCACGGCAGTCCGTTGCATCCAGGTACCAAATTGCGATACCGCCCTGCCAAAAAAGTAGAGCGTGTAGTTACGACTGGCAAAAGCCCTGAATAAATTTAATTCACTTACTTTTTTCATTTAAACTGACAAAATTTAAATTAATGTCGAAACATGGTTGAAAAAATTAATTCCCCAGCCATTTAGCCACCATGCCACTTAGTAAGGCAGCGGCTGCTTTGGCATCATGCGGATCATTATAATCATATATCTCTCTACGAATACCACGGGCACTGCCTGAAATAATAAATGCCAGCATATCCAGTTCCGCATCATCCGTAGTACGACCGTGTTGATGCACTGCCACTGACATGGCTTCCAACAGAATACCCCTTTCCAGATGCATCAGCCTTTTATGCAAGCCATCCATTAATTTTGTTTGTCTTGATTTTTCATCGGCACTCATAACCTGATCCATAGCGTGGAATACCCGTTTCCACTCTTCAGAGGTCCTTATCTTAGCCGCGCAAAAAGCGTATAGCTTGTCGTTCAGGTTGGCCGCTTTATTTACAGCAAGGCGGATATCAGCGGCTACGTCTTCCGCTATCCGTTCAAGTACTGCCTGGAATACAGCGTCACGGTCCTTAAAATAATAGTATAATGAGCTCCTGCTCCGGTCGGTAGCCTTTGCCAAATTATCCATGGTAACTTTGGTGGGCCCATATTTGCGGTATAAGCGCAAGGCTGCCTGCAAAATTTCCTGGTGAATGATATCGTCCTGGCTGCTCATATTTAACTACATGACAAAGTTAGCTACATTTATTGACAAAATATTATTATTTGTCAATAAATCACAATTGAATTGTTACGCCGGTGAATAGGCTAACTGCGTTTTTTGTCGCTTGATCAGGATCCATGCGAAAACTGTCCCGGCAAGTGCCATAACAGCGCCTACCAATGCCGGTGAGTTATACCCAAGCCCTGCCGCTATTGGTAACCCGCCAAAGAAAGCACCTAAAGCATTCCCTACATTAAATGCGGCCTGGGTAGCCGCTGCACCAAGCATTTCTGCTTCACTCGCTGTGCGGATCATTAATATCTGGATAGGTGTTGCCAGTGCGATAGAAAGCGCCCCTGCTATAAATGTAAACGTAAGTGATAAGAACTGATTTGAGGAAAAAAGAAAGATCAGTATTAAAGTAGCAGCCATTGCAAATAACAACAATATACATGCTTTAGCGGGTTCCATTTTATCAGCAAGTTTTCCGCCAATTATGTTTCCTACCACCATTCCTAAGCCAGCCAGTACCATAATATAGGATACTGTATTTGCAGAGAATCCGGAAACATCCGTCATTAGCGGAGCTATATAGCTTATCCATGCAAACAGGCCACCGGTGCCTATGGCTGTAATTAATATAATGAGCCATGCTTCCTGCCTTTTAAACAAACTTAGTTCAGATTTAATGTTACCTGCCCTGTTTACCGGCAATTTTGGCAGCCATACTTGTATAGCAATAATTGTTATTAACCCGATAAGCGTTACAATACCAAAGGTGTACCGCCACGAGTAATGATGCCCAACGTAAGTACCTAACGGAGTTATCAACAGGTTAGCTATTGTAAGGCCAGCAAACATAATTGAAATAGCCTGAGCTTGTTTCCCTTTTTCGGCCAGCCTGCTTGCCACTACAGATCCCACACCAAAGAAAGCGCCATGAGGCAAGCCCGATAACAAACGAGCAAAAAGCAAAGCAGTATTATTGGGTGCAAAGGCCGAGAATGCGTTAAAAACGGTAAACATGGCCATTAAAGCCAAAAGAACCTTTTTAGGCTCGAAGTTGCTGCTGATCATCACCAGTAATGGCGCGCCTATCACCACTCCAAGCGCATAGGATGAGATTAAATGCCCAGCGACAGGAATACTGATATGAAAGTCTTTAGCGATATCCGGTAGAAGCCCCATCATTACAAATTCAGTAGTTCCGATTCCGAGTCCTCCGAGCGCGAGTGGTAGTAAGTTTTTTTTCAAAGTGAATATATATCTGACAGATGATCTACTAAAGCGGCAAAAATAACTCTTCAAGCATAAGTGTAAAAGAAACAATTGTTATTTATTTGTAAAGTAAAAAAGTAAGGCCCCTGATGGGCAGGGGCCTTTACTAACCAATTATAAACCTAAATTATGAGAAGACTTGTTTTAAATACTTAGTGTAAAAGTAACACTAAGTATTTAAACGCTAAAATTATTTCATAATTTTTCAGAATTAAGTATTGACTTTGACCTTCGCATGACTTTAGTAGCACTTCACCCCTATTTTTATATGATTCCTTCAGGATTCATATCTATATCAACTACCATCTAACAATCAACAGCAGATCGAAATAATTTATTCTAAACAGGTAAGCCCGGTCTTTGACCGGGCTTACCTTAAAAACACCTTTAAATTGTTATTATGCGTTTTTCTTCTCGATCACTTCTTTACGAATCTCGTTGGCCAGTGCCTTTAGCTCCTGCAGTGCGCCACGTAAACGTGTGCCTGCTGCTTTATTTCCCTTGTCATAAAATGCCGAAGCATCTTTTTCAGCCACAACGATCAATTCCTGCAATGCTTTGAATTTTTCCATTCTAATTGTTTTTAATAAATAATGATGTTTCTTTTAAAATAAGCGCCAAAAGTAACAAAATAGCCGAAATGGTGATAAATAGTTTTCGAACAGCTTTTTATACAGATATTCCCATTTAGAGCCTGTATCATTATTTATTATTTAACTTTTTGATCAGATCAACTTCTTCTTGCTTATAAGGCGTACCGTCTTTTCTAAATACTTCATGAAACCACAATGCAGGTTCGCCGCCTTGCGGCATGGGGGCATCCCAGGCATACATTGTATTTGTTTTACCCGCTACAAATCCCCAATTGATGGCCCCTACATTTTCCTTTTTAAGCATAGGCATTGTATTTTCAAAGGTACTGTTGCGCGGACGCGCCATGTATTCGGTACAAATAACCGGCCGCCCATAAGCCTTTAGCAATTGCACAACCCGGAGATGCAGGTCGGGAGTTTCATAATCATGATAGGTGATCACATCAGAATGCGTTATCTGGAAAGCATTAAGTGTTTCCAGATCCCATGACCATAAGCCCGCACTGATAGGCTGGTCAGGGTTTATTTCCTTAGCCCATTCAAACACCTTTGTTAACAATGGTAATGATTTATCGCCTTTGCCAGAATTCCCCGGTTCGTTATACAAATCCCACAACAATACCCTTTTATCATGACCAAAAGTGGTGAGCATGTCTTTTACATATTTTTCCAATCCCGGGAAATTAGCAGCATCTTCTGATGCAGGCTGACCGGGATCCTGTACCCAGCCCGAGTTGTGGATACCTGTTTTAGGTTCAGGCTGTTTACCGAGCTGTGGTGTTTTATTCCAGCAATCATCAAAAAAAACAAACAAAGGTTGTATATGGTGTTTTGCCGCGATGGTCAAAAACGTATTTACACGACTTTTGAATCCCGCGGGGTCTTCCTTCCAGGCCACACTATGCAGGAAAACGCGCATGGTGTTAAACCCGATACTTTCAGCCCAACCCAATTCGCGGTCAATAGTTGCTGGATCAAAGGTATCAGCCTGCCACATTTCCAATTGATTAATGGCTGTACTTGGTATATAGTCAGATCCATTTAACCAGGCATGACTGGCATACCAGGCATTAGCTTTTTCAGCCGACCATACTTTTGAAACTTGATTTGTAGCCTTTTGCGCATACGTCACGGTGGATAGCACCATGGACAGACAAAGCAATACATTTAATTTTATTCTCATTGGTTTATAATTTGGTTTAACTATTTAGTTTTCATAGGTTATTATTCTGCTGCTACAGTTAGGCTTCCTGTAGCAACCTTATCAAGTTTGATAATCCATCGGCATTCCGGCTAATTTAAGTATATGAAGTACTCTTCACAATACTCTGCTATTTAATGACTCCCTATATCCATTGCATGATCGGCTTGCACATCTTTTCCGCTCCATACCTTAACCGCGGTCCACGGTTCGGGTACTGATGTCCAGAAATCATCCGTAGCGGGCAAACCGAGCGGGATAAAAATATTTTCACATATGTAAAGGCTACCGGTAGTAATATAAAAATCTGCCAAACCAGGCTGGTTACCGTATAACCCGATATTGAGCCAGCCATCTTTAGTGAAAGTACCGGGCACACTAAGGGTTTTCTTTATTACTGCTGTGAGCGCTTCTCTTACCTGCCCTTTACTTAGTGAGGCAGGCAATTGCCTGGTATAAGCCATATAAGCCAAATGATGAAAAGCACCACCCCGATAAACAATAGAGCGCCCCAAAACCGGGTACGAGCCATCTGTATTTATCATACGTTCGAGAATTTCAGCATAGCGCTGGCTTATCTTTTTAACATTCTCCGCTTCTGATTTGTACCTGTTGCCATGAGTATTCATAATATCCAGAATCGTTCCGAGGTTGGGCTGTATAACTATACTATTATAATAATCAAGATGAAAATTCATTCCATCAGCATATAAACCATCGCCAACATACCAATGTGATGTAAATTCCCTTATGCCATACTCAATAGTTACCGGGTTATAGTCAAAGCCATATTTGCAATAGAATGCCTCTATTATACCGCTAAATAAGATCCAGTTATTGTATACAGGCATAGTTTTCCGGGTGATGTTTAGCGCATCAACTACCTGGCCCTGCACCTTTTTATCCAGATGTTGCCATAACCATGGCGAGCGTATAAGCCCGAGCGCCACATAAGAGGCATCAACCAAAGCCTGACCACCATGCCATTCCAAGTAATCTTTGGCTTCGGGATTAACCGCATTAGCAATACCTTTCAAAACCCATTCCCGATACTGGTTACGCAACTTTATTTCCCGCTCACTGCCGCCTTCAGTTTCCATCCATGGCGCAATTCCGCTCAATGTTCGACCAAATGCTTCCAAATACCCTGCCTTGCTTCGTGATTCTTTGTTGTCAATTCGGTCCGACAACAGCAGCGGCATATTTGCCTTTAGTTTATCGGCAGCAATATTTTCTATTACGGGCCGGGCAACCCGATCAAGATAAGTAAGCCATAATTCGCGGGTTGAATCGATCTTAGCCGCTTGACCTTGAGCCCTTAACTGCAAGGCAATCAAAACAACAAAAACAATCAAAAAACTCTTTCTCATAGGTTGATTTTTTACATTTGGTTCAAAGCATTACAAAAGGGCTTCCTTACAGATAGATACCCTGTTATTTCAAAGTCAAAGCCTCACCTTCAAAGATAACTCCCGGCCAGCCATGTTTTATAAATTGCCTGATGTTTTGATGATCCGTACCTTCAGCAGTAGCCAATACTGCATGATAATGTTCTGCAAATAAATAAAGTGTATTTGCCTCATCCAGACCATTTATACGGGCAAAAGCGAAAACTTTCGCACTTCCCTGGTTTTGTGTGGCTTCGTTGTATGCGTCGCCATTTTTAAATGCAGTGGGCTGGTGCTGGTAATACGTTTCTATAAATTTAATAACATCAGCAAATGCAAGCGTATTTGATTTTGAAGCGGCAATTAAGTTGGATAATTCTTCTTTCATTTTTAATCGTTTGATTTTTGAAAATTAACACTAAAAAATCAATCTTAGCCAGAAATCCACAAGTTGTTGAAGATCAAAAGTCTCATCTATAATTGTAGTCGGGCGCAGGTAATTATTAGGTTGTACCTTGCAGTTCTACATTAATTAACTACTTTTGCCAAACTTTAGGGGTGTCCTTTAATGGACTGAGACTATACCCTTTGAACCTGATGCAGTTAGTACTGCCGAAGGGAAAAGTGATAACAACTCTCCTTGTTGTTTTTCTTTTTTCGCCAGCGATTACGCTCCTAAAGTTAACTTTTAACGAAATATATGGAGCGCACAAACATCAAAACATCCACTTTCAAATTAGAGCAATCACTTTTTCTGGCTCAATATTCCTTATAGTATTTATCTAACCTATTATAATTTCATAATGCACAAACTTATTGAAACCTTTATAGCGCAAATGCACGAGACCGGCACCTTAGAATGGCTCGCGGTCATTTTCGGCGTAATTGAAGTATTTTTTGCGATGTACGATCATATCTGGCTTTACCCGGCAGGAATAATCGGCACGGTATTATCCATTTACCTGTTACTCCATGTACAGCTTTATGCCGATAGCGCACTGAATGTTTATTATCTGGTTATGAGTATTTATGGCTGGATACACTGGTCGAAAAAAAGCAAGCAGGACATCGTTTTGATCTCTTACTCAAATAAACAAGAGTGGGTGGTTAGTCTTTCTATATCACTCGTCGGTTGGCTGATCCTGTATCTGTTTTTGAAGTATTTAACACCTTCAAATGTACCCATTTGGGATGCATTGGTGTCATCAACAGCCTGGGCAGGGATGTGGCTGCTGGCGCGAAGGAAAATGGAGAACTGGATATTCTTCAACGTCTCTAACTTATTCGCGGTTCCTTTATTGTTCTATAAAAATTTACCGCTGTTCGCCATACTTACCGTCATCCTTTTTATTGTCGCTATCGCTGGCTATTATAAGTGGAAACGGATTTATTTCACAGAACAGGCTACCCCTTTACTGGAAAACTAAAATATGAATATACAACATCCATCAAAATTAATGAATCCGGAATGGGTTCATACGATTCGTAGCGCTGCTGCTAAAGCGGAAGCTTCGGGCAAACTAACTACAGAACAATTATCGTTAATTTATGAACAGCAGTGGTTTAAGTTGCTCGTTCCAAAGATTTACTCAGGCCCTGAAATGACGGTTCCTGAATTGGTGCAACTGGAAGAAAGCATTAGCTGGGCAAATGGCAGCGTAGGCTGGGTAGTGACCCTTTGCGCCGGAGCGGGCTGGTTCGGAGGCTTTTTTGAGCCTGCTATTGCAAACAAAATATTTGAAAGGCCTGATGCATGCCTTGCAGGGAGCGGTGCTGCTAAAGGAGAAGCGCTTATTACGGATGACGGCTACCTGATTTCAGGACGTTGGCCCTATGCAAGCGGCGCGCACCATGCAACTCATTTTACAGCCAATTGCATCATTAAAAACAGTGAAGGAATAATTAAGGATGATGACGACCAACCGCTGGTACGCGCGTTTATTTTTGATGGTAAAGATGTGACCATATCTCCCACCTGGAAATATATGGGCATGATGGCTACCGGAACTGATGCTTTTGCCGTTGAAAATTTATTTGTGCCAAAAGAGCAATGTTTCAGGATTGATGCCCGGTACGCAGTTGCCAAGGGCCCGCTTTATAAATACCCGTTTCTGCAACTCGCGGAGGCAACGCTTGCCGCAAATTTATCCGGGATGGCTATTCACTTTATAGATAGCTGCAAAGAGATTTTCGGCGAAAAACAAAAGCTGGAAGATCAACATAAATCCTTAATAAATAATTTGTTATCCGAACAGGAAAGCCGCCTGAACTCCAGCAGAGAGCTGTTTTACCAGGCAGTAAACAAATCATGGGATAAAATGACAACCGAAAACATAGACGAATTATCGCTTACCGAGGTGAGCAACACCAGCAAACAACTGGCAAAAACAGCCCGGGAATGTGTGGATATACTCTACCCCTATTGCGGACTGGTAGCAGCAGCGCGTTCTTCGGAAATTAACCAGGTTTGGCGCGACCTTCATACAGCCAGTCAGCATTCATTACTTACGTTTGCCGACTTATAATTATTATAATTTCAGACAAATCAGCATATCCGCCGGTTTATGAAATTTATTATTTAATTTAGCGCCATAATTTTCTCAAGGGGGTGCCTTGCTTTGAGCAATCAAACTGAAAGACAGGCTGAGATCATACCCATTGTTGATGTAAAGGTTATAAGTAGCAGATATAGGTCAGACATGTAGACCAAGAATCCGCAAACTTCCAACCGACGCACCAACATACACCTGATCCGGATAATGCCGGCGTAGGGATAGGTAAGTTAACTGTACTGCATGCTGCCCTAACATGCAAGTTGTTTAACAAAATTTAATAATTGAAATTGAAAAATTTATTCGCGGCGATATTCGCCCTGCTACTGCCATATTTGGCTGTAGCCCAGTTTTCCATCACTGGAAAGGTCACCGAAACACAAAACGGACATCCTTTACCCGGCGCAACCATCAGCATCCTAAACTCAAACATCAACACCGCTGCAGATGCCAGTGGCAATTATCTGCTTACCGGTTTAAAAGCCGGCAACTACACTATTTCTGTTAGTTTTATAGGCTACCAAAAACAGGTTAAAAAAATCGTAATAACTGCTAACACCAAATTAAACTTCACATTAAGTACCGCTAATGTGCTGGCGGATGAAGTAACCGTGAACGCCACCCGCGCTTCAAAAAACTCACCCATCGCTTTTACCAACCTCAATAAAGCCGACATTGCGGCAAACAACTCTGGTCGTGGATTTGAATACTTATTAGAGCAAACACCATCGGCTGTAGTTACTTCAAATGCAGGTGCCGGTGTTGGTTATACCAGCATTCGCATCCGCGGTTCTGATGCTACACGCATTAACGTGACCCTGAATGGTATCCCGATGAACGATGCTGAGGATCAGGGTGTATATTTTGTCGATCTTCCCGACCTGGCCTCATCGGTAGATAATATCCAGGTGCAGCGGGGTGTAGGCACTTCAACCAATGGTGCCGGTGCATTTGGTGCAAGTATCAACGTGCAAACCACCACCCGTAATGATACAGCCTATGCGGAAATAGATAATTCAGCTGGCTCCTATGGCACGGTAAAAAACACCGTAAGTATAGGAACAGGCCTGCTGGGCAATCATTTTACATTCGATGGGCGCCTTTCACGTATGAGCTCAGATGGTTACATCGATCGAGCATCTTCCGACCTGAAATCCTATTTTTTAACGGGCGCTTATTATGGAAAAACCACATCGATCCGATTAAATGTATTTACGGGGTATGAGAAAACTTACCAAGCATGGGATGGCGTGCCCGAAGACAGCGTAAAATTCGGTAATCGCCGTTACAATGAATTGGGATATATTGATGCCACCAACTCATTTTACAAAAACCAAACAGATAACTATACGCAGAACTACTACCAATTACTGGTTAACCAAAAAATAACTGATAAACTGTCATTCAGTGGTGCGCTGCATTATACTAAAGGTTATGGTTATTACGAAGAGTACCGCAACGCCGATTCGCTGAAAGCATATAATATTACGCCCGTAACTGTTGGCGGTACTACATTAGCAACCACCGACCTGGTGCGCGATCTTTGGTTGAATAACGATTTTTACGGCACGACCTATAACTTAAATTACAAGCCAAACGATAACGTAAACGCCATCCTTGGCGGCGCTTATAACATATATAAAGGCGCGCATTATAATAATATCGTATGGACACAGGAGAGTACGGATATCCCGCCTGATTATGAGTATTCTCGGGACGATGCACGTAAAACCGACTTTAATATTTTTGCCCGTACTGATATACGCGCCGGTAAGTTTTTATTTTATGGCGATGTGCAGTACAGGCACATTTATTATTCTTTCCTTGGGTTTGATGAGAATCTGCGTAACGTGCAACAATCTGTTGAACTTAATTTCTTTAATCCTAAAGCTGGTGTAACCTACAACCTGAATAGCAACAGTAATATTTATGCTTCCGTAGCCGTTGGGCATCATGAGCCAAACCGCAGCGATTATACCGAATCATCCCCCGAGAGCCGCCCTAAGCCAGAGGAGTTAACCGATTTCGAGCTGGGATACCGTACGCATCAATCCATTTTCAGTGGAGGTATTAACGGGTTTTACATGCGTTATAATAATCAGCTGGTACTTACCGGCTCGCTTGATGATGTTGGCGAAGCCATCCGCACCAATGTAAAGGATAGTTACAGGGCAGGTATTGAGGGTGACGGTCACCTGCAGATTTTGCCAGTTCTGCGCTGGGATGTCAATGCCTCCGTGAGTGCCAACAAGGTGAAAAACTTTAACCAGTTTTTGTATAATAACGATACCGGCAACCTGGATGAGTTTCAATACAAATCTACCAATTTGGCATACTCACCGGCTTTTGTGGGCAGCAGTACCATCAGTTTTCAACCTATAAAAAATGGGGAGATCGCTTTTATTAGCCGTTATGTGAGCAGGCAATACCTGGATAACACATCAACCGTGAGCCGCTCGCTGGATGGTTATTTTGTAAGTGATGTGCGGTTGAACTATCACTTCAGCTTTAAAGGTGTGAAAAATGTAGGTGTAGGTTTGCTTATCAACAATGTGTTCAGCAAAAGATACCAGTCGGATGGTGCTACCTATCCTGATATAGAAGTCGGCAAAGTAGTTGATTACAATTACTGGTTCCCGCAGGCACCGGCAAATTTCCTGGCGTCGCTTAGCCTTAGATTTTAAATGATTAAGATATTGGGGTAAAGCCTAAAAAAACAGCGCCGTTAGTTAGCTAACGGCGCTGTTTGAATAAATCTTAATTAACTTTTCAGACTACTTTTTATCGAATATTGTATCTGATAATCATAACACCTAATTGATTTATGCTGATGTTATTTGCCCATATCACGAATTCCCACTAAATCCCTGTTAACTTTATTGAATAAATCAATAATCATAGAAATCTAAAAATCTTAATTTATATAAATCAATCTGATTGTCTTTCAAATAACAATCAGCTTATTTATTGTATTTTCGTTCTATGCATCACCTTGTTATTCAATTAACTATTCTGGTGGCCGTAATACTATTTGTAGTAATGCTGGCTCAAAGAATAAAGATCGCCTATCCTATTCTTTTGGTATTAGCCGGTTTGCCACTTGGTTTTGTGCCGGCACTTAGCGGTATTGAGATAAAGCCCGACCTGATATTTGTGATCTTTCTGCCACCATTACTCTACGAGGCAGCATGGAATACATCATGGAAAGACCTATGGAAATGGCGCAGGGTTATCATCAGTTTTGCCTTCCCAATAGTTATCATTACCTCATGCGTGGTGGCGTTTGTTTCATCGGCTTTAATACCCGGGTTTACTTTGGCCACAGGTTTTTTGCTGGGAGGGATAATTTCCCCTCCTGATGCTGTTTCGGCTTCGGCTATTTTGAAAAATATTAAAGTCCCCAAACGCTTTGTTACCATAGTTGAAGGTGAAAGCCTCATGAATGATGCCTCCAGTTTAGTCGTCTTCAGGTTTGCGCTGGCAGCTGTTGCTACCGGCAGTTTTGTTTTTAGCCATGCTGCCACCAGTTTTGTATTGGTTATTGTAATGGGGATATTGATAGGGATTGCCGTTGGGCTGGTATTTTACGCCATCCACAGATGGCTGCCAACTACCACTAATATTGATATTGTGCTCACATTTATTACGCCCTATGCCATGTATATGATAGCTGAAGAATTTAACTTTTCGGGCGTACTGGCGGTGGTAAGCGGCGGGCTGTTCCTCTCCATAAGGCGGCACCAGTTTTTAAGCAACCGCAGCCGCTTGCAAGGTATTAACGTTTGGGAAGCCGTGGCCTTTGTGCTGAATGGATTTGTGTTTATATTGATAGGACTTGAACTGCCTGTAATTATTAAAGGATTAGGTCCCGATGGTTTGCAACCCGCCATCATGTACAGCCTGATTATTACCGGGGTTTTGATAGTTACGCGTTTTGCCAGTACGTTTGGCGCAACTGTATTTACTATGTTTATTGGTAGATTCATCACCGTACAGGACAGGCGCCCGGGCTGGAAAGCGCCTATACTACTTGGCTGGACAGGCATGCGCGGTGTAGTATCACTTGCGGCGGCATTGAGTATACCGGTTACCTTATCTTCGGGTGCCGAATTTCCGAACCGGGATATGATACTGTTCATCACTTTTACCGTGATACTTTTTACGCTGGTTTTACAGGGACTTACATTGCCAGCACTGGTGCGGTTGGTGAATATGCCCGACCCTGACTATACCATATCTATGGAACAGCAAAAACAGTTGATCCGCAAAAAACTCTCCGGCTTATCACTCCAAATATTGCAGGATAAGTACGCTGGTAAACTAACCGGAAATGAGATGTTAAGATCGCTTCAAATTAAATTAACGGCGGATATGACCCTATTAAAGGATTGGGAAAAGGAAGATAGTGTAGCACGTGCCGATGCTTTCTATAAAGATTACCGTGAAGTTATGGCTGACCTGATGCAGGAGCAGCGGAAACTTTTAAAAACGCTCAATAAAAAAGATAATATCAGCGATGAACTCATCAGGCATCAATTGGACCTGCTCGATCTGGAAGAAGAAAAAATGAGGCAGCATTTCGCATACGGCGAAGAATGAGCCTCATTTGAATTTCGTAATCAGCTATTGTTAAGCCCAGTTAAACTCAACCTCCCTGTTATTCAGCTTCCATTTTTCAGGCTGAAGGGTGTCCATCCAATCCAAAGGTTCGCCTAAAGGCTGTACTATGGCAGCCTGAGTAAAGGCTTCCTTTACAGCTTTTTTCTGCACCTCGCCCATTGCTTCAGGCTGACCGGAAACGAATAATGGCGCACCGCTTTCAGCCAATAATTGCAGCCATTTTTTATTTCTGTCCCAGGCAATATCAGTGGTTATGCCTACGCAATCACCATCTACCGCATAAAATTTATTATGCTGCGGCAGGCGAAATGCCAGCGTATTCACACCCATTTTGCGTGTCCTGTCCCACTCGTGGCCGCTGGTATCATCACCAATACGGCACATCTCAAATAACCCGGCGCTCAGGTGGCTCATGGTGTTGCAGCCTATTACATAAATGCCATCGCCGGCCGCCTCTCGGATGGCGCGATATAGATCGAGTATGATCTCGGCGGTGGTTTTACTCCGGTCGTTAAAATTCCAGTTGGGCGAAGTGATACTATCTTTCATTTCAAAACCCCAGCGACCGGTAATATCATAGGTACTGAAATCGTGTTTCACCATTTCATAGCCCCATTGTTTGTACACATCAAAATATTGCTTAATGCGTTCAATATTTTCGGGGATCGTAGGATCAAGTATCGGACTCTTAGGATCATCCCTGCCGGGGATCTTTGGTGCCAGCAGGCTTGCCTTTTCATCATGACGGGCACAAAGCGGGCGCATCCATAAACCGGGGCGCATGCCAAGGTTTTTTATATCATCGCCCAACAGTTTCATATCTTTAAACTTATCGTTTGGCTTGGAGAAGTCTTCGTTCCAGGCACTTGCGCCCGGTAATAAAGGCGAATATTCGGCCCAGCCAGCATCAATTACCGAGAAGGGTTTATTATTGGTATTGGTAACCAGTTCAGCCATCATAGCGGTAGTTTTCTTTATCAGATCGAACGAGTTATTACCGTAGGCAAAATACCAGTCGTTAATACCATAAATAGGCTGTTTGGGTAAACGCGGCTTTTCGCACATGATACCACAAAACCGGTGATCGGTATGAAAGGGGTTTTCACCAGCCCTTCCACTGGTGGTAACAATATCAGCCGCATGTAGTATTCGGTTGCCCAGCAATACGCCATTGCCACCTGAATGGGTATCGAGTGTTAACTCCAGGCTATCGTTGCCTAAACCCCACCAGCAAATACTGTTGGCACCGGTTTTTACGCCAAAGCAGGCTGTTTGTTGAGCATCATATATGATCACATACCATGGGTTTTTCACCCCTGTTCTGTCTGTTTTCCATTGCAGGTCGCCGTATGAGCGTTCCCAGTGGTCGCCCAGGAATTTAGCGCCTGATGGTATACTATGCTTCCATTTGAGACGAACGGAGTTCAATTGCTGTGTTGGCGAGGTAACATAAATACCTTTGGCATTGCCATTAGTTTTTATCTTTACTTCAATATCCTTATAACTAAAAACAGCTCCGTTAGTACCATTCAGCTTAAACCATTCATCGCCCGATTGCGCCCAAACTTCATCGGGCATATTTATGGCTATGGTTTGTGCTGATGTAGCGTAGGTAAGCCTGCTTAATAAAATGGCGGTTGTGGTAGTTGCGGAAAGCTTTAAAAAATGTCGTCGTTGCATAATTATATAATTGGGGTATGCTGCTTTTATTATTTTTTGCTCAGGGCTGTGTTAATTGCTTTTACAGCAAGCGGCTCCATTACTTTGTAACCGGCAAGGTTAGGGTGTACGCCATCTTTTGAGAAGTTGGCAGGCAAGCCCTTTCTTT
>Ga0302309_10000070_pt1 | contig 139867 bp, 131 predicted proteins | sample III_Palsa_N1_1_FD_200453 | JGI IMG/M metagenome (GOLD analysis project Ga0302309, IMG submission 200453) | Peat permafrost microbial communities from Stordalen Mire near Abisko, Sweden - III_Palsa_N1_1 | ecosystem: Environmental > Terrestrial > Soil > Palsa > Peat permafrost | place: Sweden...
CAGTATCGCGTAATAGTTGATTTTGCATATACAGGTTAGTTTCCATCCAGGCAGCGTATTCCCCATCATAATGCTTGCACCCTGTTGTAATAGTATCGCTGAATAATATATCGGTTACCTGTTTGGTGTCGGCATTAAGTATTTTAGCTATATCGGCAGGGGTAAACAGTCCGCGTAATAAAAGGTAATCGGCCAGGGGATGATCATGCGATAAAAACTCTATCTTTTTATACTGATCTGCAGCAAAAGGCAACGCGAGTGAAACCAGTGGTGCGGGTATCTGCCTTAAATATTTTAAATATTTTATCCTGTTAAATGATGGGTAGCCGCCATAAAGTTCATCGGCACCGAGGCCTGATAATACAGCTTTCAGGCCATCCTGCTGTGCATATTTGCTAATGAACCACGTATTAATGCCATCGGTAGTAGGCATATCCATATCAGCCAGTATCTGCGGAAAGGATTCTTCAAAGTCCTGCTGTTTTACCAAATGTGTGAACTTTTCACCCTGTATCTCATCAAACACTGCATTCTGATAAGCGCTTTCATCATAAGCTTTTTCGTTAAAAAATATCGAGATAGTTTTTAACTGGGTTTTCTTTTGTTGGTTTGCCAGTAAAGTAATCAGGCTTGAATCAATACCCCCGCTTAAAAAAACGCCAACCTGCGCATCAGCTATCAGCTGGCGGTCGATAGAAGATGTTAAAGCATCATGAATAAGCTGTTTAGCTTCAGTTTCATTAGTGATGTACGATTCCCTGGTATGTTTATAATATTCGCCGGTTGTAAATGTGCTTTTGTTATTATCCCAGCATAAAAAATGCCCTTTGGGCAGGCTGAACACATTCTTTAATGTGGTATATGGCTCTGGTATATGCCCGAATGCCAGGAAACGTACCTGCCATTGGTTATCAGGTTCAGTTGCTATGCCGGCAGCTTTCAGTGCTTTTACTTCGGATGCGAAACTAAGCTGTCCATTATCAATGTGATAATATAAGGGCTTTATGCCTGCTGTGTCGCGTACCAGATAAGTTAATGCTTTTGCTTTATCATAAAGCGCAAATGCAAACATGCCACGTAACTTATTGAATGCCTCAATGCCCCAATATAAATAAGCCTGAATAATAACTTCGGTATCAGTACCTGAATGAAAACCTGCGCCGGCAAGCAAGAGTTCATTTTTTAACTCCTGATAATTATATATCTCGCCGTTGAAAGTTATCCACGCTTTTTCGTGTACATCGGCCATTGGCTGGTGGCCATTACTGCTTAAATCAATGATTGATAGCCGTCGATGGCCAAATACCAGGTGTTTTTCATTATCCGAAAAAATGCCCTCATCATCAGGGCCGCCGTGTTGTAACGCATGGCACATGGTTTTCACCTTAGTTTTGATCTCGTCCGGCTGTAACCTGTACGATATTATTCCAGTAATTCTGCACATAAGTGGGGTATATTCATGGCTTCGCCGCGTCAGTCACATTGATTGATTGTAACTAACTGTTTATAAGCATTTTATTAAAAATAAAATATGCTCGGCGTATTGAAATAATGGCATTAAATTAACCAACAATGCCGTTTGGTATTAAAATATAGTATTCCTTTTAAAATCTATCAATTATTGAGGCTGCAACATGTACTATGATAGTGCATCCCAGGCTTTCAAGCCTTAATGCCAACTGCTTTTGTGACCGGTATGATATGATCTCACCGGTCATACCTTTAAGCGGACCTGCTTTTATAATTATTTTCTCGCCCGGCTGCAAATTTTCTTCAGTTACTTCCAGTTCAAACGGGCTTGTTATTAATAATTTGAGCTGTTCTATCTGCCGGTCGGGCATGGCGGCAATTCTGCCACCAAAATATAAGAACCGCGCTATTCCGTTTGTCATTAACACCTCGGCCTGCTCGTGCTCTTTAATACGCACAAACAGGTATGATTTAATAAAGGGTTCTTCTACCCATTTTTTCCGGTCGCTCCATTTTTTAAGCTGCCGTTGTAAGGGCAGGTAAGCTTCAACCCCTTTGTTCATCAAAGATTGATACGCTTTTTTTTCAGCTCGTGGGTTTGTGTAAACCGGGTACCATTTGCCTGTATCTAATTTTACACCCATAAACTGTTTACCTGTTATTTTTTAAACCAACGACTAATGTCCCACCACTTTTCCTTGTCAGAATCTACGTAATAGCCGGAGCTTTCGTAACCCAGATAATCAGAATAATAATAATACCGGCTACCGTAATTTTCGCCTGTAAACTTAGTGGTATAATACCTGGAGTGCAGCAGGTCTTCAGCAAACGCATTTAATATAATTACTGTATTTTCCAGCTGATATTCATGAGCAATACGTTGCGGTATTGTAGCTGCATAATATTTTGATTTACCAGATCTGATAACGAAGGCATTAATATCACTGTTCCTAATAAGTGGTATAGCATCAGATACCAGGCCTATCGGAGCGGTATCGATCATAATAATATCGTACCTGGTTTTTAGCTCCTCAATAAGGGTGGTCATACGTGGGCTGTGTAAAAGCTCTGACGGATTAGGCGGGACAGAGCCCGACACCATAAAATCCAGGTTCTCCTGCTTGGAATGCAATATAACCTCGTCAATGGTACATTGATTGGCAAGATAATTACTTAAACCTTTATCATTTGGCACATTAAAGGTTTTGTGGATTTTTGAACGGCGTAAATCGGCTGCTATCAATATTACCTTTTTATCAATAAGTGATAACGTGCTTGACAAGTTAATAGCCACGAATGATTTTCCTTCACCAGCTACTTCTGAGGTAACGCAGATCACTTTGCTGGTTTTTTCTGAAGCCAAAAAGCTTAAGTTGGTACGCACAGAACGTACTGATTCGGCAAAAACAGATTTTGGTTTACTTATAGCCAGGATTTGTTTATTGTCGGAGTCCATATCGTCAGGAAATTTCCTGATGATACCCAATATAGGTATGGTTGTAAGGCTTTCAATAGTTTCCTTATCATATATATAAGGGTTTAGAACCCTGATCAATATGATTAAGCCTAAGCCTAAAAGTATACCTAAAATTATGGCTGTGCGATGTATACCACCTTCATTTGGCGAAACAGGGTTATAGTTAGGCTGTGCCTGTTCAATAATTGTAGCGCCGGGTAATATTGCCGAGCGGCTTATTTGTGCTTCTAATTTTTTTTCAGACAGAAAAGCGTAAACTTTATCGTTAACCTCAAAATCGCGTTTCAGGCTAACCATTTCGCGTTCGGCTTCAGGCAGTGATGCTATTTGCTGGTTAACCTGGGTCAATTTATCATTGAGATAGCCTATGCTTTTTTCAATGCGTACACGTGATTCGTTAATATTATTTAGGGCAGCATTCTTTATCTGCAATATTTGCTGATTTAAATCCTGTATAGGTTGTGAGTTGGCGTTGAACTGCTTTAACAAATCGCTTCTTTTCAGCAACAGGCCATCAAGAGTTTCAACTAACGCGCCGAGCAGAGGGTCAATTACACCCTCCATTTTGAAGTTAATGTTTGCGTTATCTACTTCACTGGTAATTTGCTTTTTAAGCTGGTCTATGGCTATCTCCTGTATTTTCAGCAGGGAGATCTGTGATTCCAGGTCTTTGGCTGCGGCTAATTCGCTTTGTGCTGCGGTGGTAACATCAATAACCTTTGAATCTTCCTTGTTTTGTTTGATCTTATTGGCCGACCCCCGAACCTCTGCAGAAAGAGTATCAAGTTGGTTTTGAATGAAATGGATCATTTGTGTGGCCGACAATGTTTTTTGATTGCGGTCATAATTCAAATACTCCATCATTATCGCGTTTAATACGTCGGCTGCAAACTGAGGATTGTAATCGGTTTGCTGTAGTGAGATGATGTTTGAGTTTTTTGTTACTTCGTTGGTGCGCAAGCCGCCCTTTACCCGGCCCAGATAGTCTTCGGGTGTGTTAAACTTAAATAGATAAACAACCTTTTTTAATATAAAACCAGGGTTTTTAATGCTGAATGCCGTTGGCCCCACACTTACTGGGCTATTATAATTAAATATGTTTTTTACGGTTTTGCCTGCTATTTTATAACTAAGGCTAAATGAATTGTTATTAACTGGCTGAAAGCTGATCAGATCATGAAAATAATTAGTACTGTCGAACTTTAACAGTTGGACACTTAAAGGTTTTTCAGGGTAAAGATCACTTGTACGTATGCGGCCGCCTACATAAAAGCTGATACGGTAATCCAGATCCTTAATAGCATCAAGTATTAAGCTGCGGCTTTGTATCACATAAGTTTCACTCTGTACTTTTGACGGCCCTTTATCAGCATTTATAACACTTACAAGATCTGAGATCTCAGATTTCTTCTCCTCAAACTTCATCGTGGCCGATGTAGCATAGTTTTTTGGTGTGTACCATAAATAGGCATATGCTATTAACATACATCCAGCTATAGAGGCTGCTATCCAATACCAGCGGCTTATGAGTATTTTTGCAATCTTAAAATAATCAAGCTCCTGATTAGGCAGCTTCTTCGATATCTTGTCGGTTTCTTCCATTATTTACGTGTAAGCGTAAAAATTATTAAAGCAGTGTTAATTATAAGCAAAACAGGCTGAATTACAGTTGAGAAAGTTTGCAGCTTATCTGTTTTAATTGCACGTTTGCTTTCTGCTATATAAATGATATCGCCATTTTTAAGTATAGTTGCCGGGTCTGATATTGAGGCTACGCTACCAAGATCAATTTCTGTAATTTCAGGTTTTTTGGGGTTACCTCTGATGATCTTTATGGTTTTTTCATTGGCTTTATCGGTAAGGCCACCCGCCTCGCCAATCATTTCAATTAACGTGGTTTTGTCTTTTACTAAAGGGTAATTGCCCTGGGTTTTTATTTCACCAAGTATGGTTACCTGCAGGTTTACAATTTTTAACTCAATAATAGGGTCTTTAAGCAGCTTTTCACGATAAAGCGCTTCTATTTTGTTTGAGGCTTCCAGCCGGGTTAGCCCTGCAACATGTATATGGCCTATAACAGGTAAGGCCACATTACCGTCAACTTCAACCTGGTAGGTTTGCCCTTGCGAAACTGAACTGTTTACTGACGATGTTGATGACGGTGTTGGTGACAATGAGCCCGTGGTACCCATATCCCCAACTATGTACGACATGTTTTGCAGGTTACGTATCTGGAGTATGTCCTGAGGTTTAATACGATAGCTATCTAACGAAGTTGAATCTTTTGTTCTGGCTGTATCTGCCAGTGAAGCTCTTTGCTCAAACAGTATTTGATCTTGTTTATAAGAACACGAGGTAAAAGTAAGAAGGGTGCCGAGAATTAAATAAGTGAAAACTAAGAATCGAGTAAAGGTTCTATTCATATAATTAGGGCGTGAGAGCAAAAATACATAATTTGCGCTTTTAAATTAGATTTATTTTTCTGAAATGCAGGAGTTTAAAATATCATTAATAACTGTCACCTACAATGTACGGGCCACAATTGACAGGTGCATAGAATCTGTGGTTGCACAAAAATATAAAAATGTTGAATATATTATTATCGACGGGGGATCAACAGATACTACTATTGAGCGTATAAATAAGTATAAGGATCACATAACTATTTTTGTATCAGAGCCTGACAAGGGTGTGTACGATGCCATGAACAAGGGTATACGACATGCTACCGGGGATATTATAGGCACACTTAATGCCGACGATTTTTTTGCTTCTGATGACATATTAGAATCAGTAGCGGCCATGTTTACCGAACAAAATGCCGATATTGCTTATGGCGATCTCGACTATGTAGATGAACAGGGGAAAATTATCCGCAAATGGCGTAGCAAAAATTATAAAAGGGGTATTTTTAACCTCGGATGGATGCCTCCACACCCTACTTTTTATTGTAAAAGAGAACTATTTGATCGTTTTGGCTATTATAGTCTGGATTATGGTACAGCGGCAGATTATGAACTGATGCTCAGGTTTATGCATATGAATAGTATTCGTATTTGTTATATTAATAAAGTGATGGTTAAAATGCAGTGTGGAGGAATGAGTAATAATAGCCCCACTAATCGGGTAAAGGCGTGGAAGTCTGATTTAAGGGCTATGCGTAGCAATGGTATTCAATTTCCTTTATTATCATTGATTATCAAGCCATTGAGAAAAATAGTTCAATATTTTTAGCTGTTTAAAATAGGGGAGGCTACTGGGGAACGTTTATTGCAGATTAATAATTAATAATTACAATAAACCCTCACATATGCCTGATTATTTACATACTTATCCTTTTCTTTCTTATACCTTTATCATTGTGTTTTCAATGGGGCTTACCTTATCAGCCATTCCATCTATATTGCACGTAGCACGGGCAAGGCACTTATATGATGATTTAGGGAGTTTTAGAAAGCAACATGACCATGGCATACCGCGCCTTGGCGGTATTGCAATGTTTGTAAGCTTTACCATTACCGCATTATTATTTGGCTTTGCCGATAAATCATTACCGACGAACTACATGCTTGCAGCTTGTATCATACTATTTGCTATGGGTTTAAAAGATGATTTATCTGGTGTTAATTCAAGCACAAAATTTTTAATGCAAACATTTGTAGGTGCTATATTGGTTGTACTGGGCCATATACGCCTTACCAGTTTGTATGGCATATTTGGTGTGTTCGACCTGCCATACGGTGTAAGCGCGGCATTATCCATATTAATAATTATACTTATTGTAAATGCCTTTAATCTTATTGACGGCATTGATGGGTTAGCCTCATTAACCGGTATAATAGTTAATGGTACTTTTGCCGGGTTATTTATATACATGCGGCAATATGAACTGGCCGCTGTGGCATTAGCCCTGGTAGGTTCTACCATCGGCTTTTTAAGGTACAATATTAGCCCTGCAAAAATATTTATGGGTGATACGGGTTCGTTATTATTAGGATTAATATCAGCAATAATGGCTTTGAAATTTATTGAACTGAATAAATTTTCAGGAGGTAAATTGCCCGATATAATTTCAGCGCCGGCATTAGCAGTTGCCATATTAATAGGCCCTGTGTTTGATACGCTGCGTGTGTTTACCATACGTATAATTAATGGTGATTCGCCATTTAGTGCTGATCGTAACCATATCCATCACCGTATTTTAACACTTGGTTACAACCATATACAAACTACGCTTATTTTATCAGGCTTTAATATTGTATCGATACTCATTGTATTTATGTTTGGTAATATCAGCAACTCCACGTTGATATTTACCATATTCGGCGTCTCGATATTGTTTAATTGGTTCATAACGTTCCTGATCCGGTCTAAAGAACGCGAAAGTGTTACATTGCGTAATCTGTTTACCTAGTACAACAAAGACATATACATAACTGTAATAGGGTTATGATCAAAACCTGGAATGGAGCGGCATTTGCCAAACTAATTCCAGGTTTTTTATTTATCAGAAGTTTCAAATCGCTAACTTGCCTCATATGTCATCTCATCATGTAGTTCGCGAAAAGCAGGAACCGGCATTGCTGGTACTGGGCCTGGATAATTTCTCTGATGAATTACTGGGACAGTTGCTGGAGTGGAGCCCCACGGTGATAGTTACCCAATTAACAGCTGAAAAAATAAATGCCTACGGTATTAAAATAGATTGGGTAATAGCCAATGAGATTGATGAAAGCCTGCAATCAGATATAAAACTGATGCCCGCCGGTAATGATACTTTAGCCGAAGCCGCCATGAAATACCTGGTAACCTATAATTACCCGGCTGTAAATATTGTAACAGATGACCTGCAACTAAAGGATTACCTTTTTTACATCGATAAAATAAACCTGGTGATTTTTTATGCTGATAAGAAAATATATGCAGTAAACTCTGGTTTCAGCAAATGGAAACCTGCAGGGGAGGTAATTGAGTTATTATCAGAACCACAGCATTTTCATTTCAGCGGATTAGAAAATATAGAAGGTAACCGCTTTAAAACTACACACGATGGTTTTTTTAGCCTGCAATTTGAGCAGCCATTTTTGTTTATTGCTGAGGATTTGTAGTAGATAGGGAGATTATGCCTAATATAACCAAGCGTCATTGAAGGAACGAAGCAATCCCCGATTAGCAGAGCCGCTTTGTATAGTTAGGGATTGCTTCGTTCCGCAATGACGCTTTAAGAGAATGTAAGCCCCTCAACCCCCAATTTCTTCGCCAGGTCATCCAAATCATTAGCTACGGCATCAACCAGTGGGATGCCATTTTTTCGTCTGTTGGTTTCGGCTTCAAGTTCAGGTTCACCCGGAATAATTACTTTTTGGGCTGGATCTATGGGGGTGGCTGACTTAAAGCGGCTCACCCAGTTATCCATATTGGCTTTAAACTCATCAACCGGTCGGAAACCATCAACCCGCATGGCGCCTACAAAATGGCCTATACCTTTGCCAACGGGATTGTCAGATGGATCAAGAAACGCTACAAATGGCGGTACCCATGGGCCATAGTTAGCACCTGATAATACTGCCGAAAGGATATCAACCGTAGCGCTTAAACCAAAACCTTTATGACTGCCGTGGTCCCTGTCGCTGCCCAGTGGCAACAATGAGCCACCTGTTTTTAGTGCATGCGGGTCGGTAGTGTAGTTGCCTTGCTTATCCTGGATCCAGCCTTCAGGTACTTGTTTGCCCAGGCGTTGGGCTATCTCCAGTTTGCCATTCGCGGCCGCTGAGGTCGCCATATCAACAATAACAGGTGGATATTTACCTGCCGGGAATGCATAGCACATAGGGTTAGTACCCAGCATGCGTTCGTTAGAGAAGGTAGGCGCTACAAGTGGACTGGCATTCGTCATGGCGAAACCGATCATGTCTTTTTCCACCGCCATTAAAGCGTGGTAACCCGCGATACCAAAATGGTTGGAGTTGCGTACCGATACCCATCCCGAACCATATTTTTCCGCCTTTTCAATAGCCACTTTCATAGCAAACGGGGCGACTACCAGGCCCAGGCCCGCATCGCCATCGATGGTTGCGGTCGTAGGCGTTTCGTGTACTATTTTTATATCAGGAGTAGCATTGATGCGTTGTTTTTCCCACAAGCGTACGTAGCCGGTTAAGCGTGCTACGCCATGTGAATCTATTCCGCGGAGATCAGCCAGCAATAATACATCGGCTGCTAAAGTGGCATGTTCGGGGCTACAGCCCATTGCCAGGAAAATATTTTGGGTAAAGTTGCGTAAAGCGGATTGGGTAATAACCATGCTGGCAAATATAGTGGTTATGGAGAAATCATGAAAGTTACAAACTTTCATGATCTGTAGGCTTCAGTCGTAGACTGAAGTTAGTGCTTTGTGATAGATTTTGCGTTAGTGATAGAAGCGGATACCGGCCAACCGAGGGCCTCAGTGCAGGCCGGGCTTAAGGCCTGCAGGCGTATGAGCGAATAGCACGGGCCGCAGGTAACGCCCAAATTAGAGCGATTAGAGATAGGATGATCAGTGATTAGTTTAATTAACGTATAAAACACGACTACCCCATCTCAAGAGAGGAACTATGGTGCAGATCTCTTTTCGCGCTTCGTTTACTCACCCCGACTACGCTACGCTGGTCGACCCTCTCTACCGCAAGCGGTAAAGAGGGTTGGGGGAGAATATTAATGCCTTTGTTTTTTTATGAGGATGCTTGAAAGTGACCGGGCAGTGAGCTTATGCGCAACATGGAGGTTAAGGTGCCTTTTCAGCGATAATGCCTGGCCGTTTGTTGCCCCTGCTATACCATTGCCAGCTATGGTACTTACTACGCCCGCGGGTGTTATTTTACGGATCACATTGTTGTATGTATCAGCTATATATAAATTGCCTGCCACATCAATTGCCAGCCCGGATGGGCCATTGAAGGTGGCTTTTGTCCCCGTGCTATCTGCCTGGCCAGCCGCGCCGCTGCCCGCAAAGGTGGTGACCACGCCGCCGGGCGTTATTTTGCGTATAAGATTACTGATATACTCGCTTACATACACGTTGCCTGATGCATCAACAGCTACGCTGTTGGGATAATAGAAAGCCGCGGCTGTGCCTGTGCCGTTTATGGATGCCGTGGTATCTGCATTACCGGCGAGGGTAAATACGGTATCGGCATGTGGTTGAATTTCGCGGATGAGGTTGTTGAGGAGATCGGCTACATAAATATTGCCGCTGGCATCAAGGGCGATGCCCGTGGGGTTATAGAACGATGACGAAAGTAATTTGCCGTTACCTGCGCCGGGGTTGGCATTACCTGCAAGTGTACTCACTGCGCCTGTTGAAACCACAATTTTGCGAATAAGGTTATTACCCGCATCTGTTACATACAGATTGTCGGACGCATCAACGGCTACACCCGTTGGGCCGAAAAAATAGGCGGCTGCCCCAATGCCATCAACAGCGCCTATACTGTCGCTTCCGGCAACTGTGCTTACTAATCCGGCAGCGCTGATCTCACGGATCTGGTTATTATTATTATCAGCTACAAAAATATTACCTGAGGCATCAACAGCTAATCCGGTTGGCCCGTTAAATGATGATGCTGTGCCCTGGCCGTTTAATGAACCCTGGTTGCCATTGCCTGCTACAGTACTAACCACACCCGTTGTACTTATTTTACGGATGAGGTTATTGCCATAATCGGCTACGTAAATATTGCCTGCCGCATCCAGGGCCAGCGCGGTAGGGGCATTGAAAGATGCTGTTGAATCGGCTTTATTGGTATCAATGCCTGTTGTGCCTGTACCGCCGGTTACATTGTACCGGGTAGTAATAGGTGTGATGTTTTTTTTAGTACATGCCGTGAAAAAACAGGCCATTGCCAGCAGTACTTGCAGAATAAATGATGGCTGTTTTAAATGGAATAACTTCATTTTTAATAAATACCGCAGAGAATTCCCGACTAAAAAAATAAAGATATAGTAATTATTTATTCAATGGCAGTTTAGCTACTCAAGTTTTTTTAATAATTCCAATACCTGTTATATTCTACCCGATCCGGATGATAAATAGCCCGCATCTTTAATGTGCCTTCATTAGCTTTTCTTTGTAATCAAGATAATGAATGTTTAAAATAGCCCAATGATGCATGACTTAATTTTGTACTGGAAGCGGAGCAGGAGCCATAGCGGAAACTGAAGAATTGGATGGCGGTGAATAGCTAATTCGTTTTGAAAACCGTAATGAAGGTTCTTCAATAAGCTTGTAAAATAAGTAGGCGAAAACAATGCTTACCACAATCCCCGTCAAAAATTCAATTCCTTTAAAAAACACAGTTTTTGGCAATTTGGTTCCCAGATAAACTACCAAACTACTGCCAATAATATCATGAGTAAGGTACAATGAAAAAGATATTTTTGAGAAGAAGCTTACTATTCGATTGCTTTTTAATGGGAGGGTTAATATAATTAAAGCTACAACTGCTGCAACAGTTTGCGCCAGCCCTACTTTAAAAAAACTTACACCGGTTATTACCGCGCCATATATTAACGCTTCTTTTAATTGTAAATGCTGCTTTTTATAGAGGAAGTAGATTATACCAATAGCAAATAAAGGAAATACAGTTATTAAGGTTGTTACTGATGGGGTTATCCATATAGTAGCAACGCATAGAATGACCAATAGCACCGGGCTCCATTTTTTTATTAGGATAGGAAAAAATAATGCGATGAAAATATAAAACTGAAACTCAATAGCTAAAGTCCAATAAACAGGGTTTAAGGTTGGATAATTTAAAAAGGTGTTGATGTACGCTAAATGAAAAAGCACATTCGTCCAATCGGGGATATAGTTTTTTGTGAATATGTAATGCGAAACAATTGCTAATACTATTGATATAATATACGGTGGTTCAATACGTAAAATTCGTTTAGTAATGAATTTCCCAGCTTTTTTTAAATTATAATTGGAAGGTATTGACCAGCAGATAATAAAACCGGATAATAAGAAAAACATATCTACCCCGAGCCACCCGTAATTTAAAATAGGTAATGTTTTACCGCCCATATGAAATAGGGCAACAGCTAATGAAGCAAATGCGCGTATATAGTCTATTTGTTGGATGTGATGTTTAGTAACCTGGCTACGCATTTATGAATAATTCTGCTTAAATCTAAGCAAAATTCGCTATTCTTCAGCTAACAACGTAAATTCAAAAGCAAGTGGTTCAAAATTGCGCACCAGTTCATCAATGAAGGATTGGCCCCATTTTACGTAGAAGAGGCCGAAGTTTTCGTTACGTTCCTGCAGGCTGTTTTTGGGGAAAAGGTCAGCTTTTATGTTATCTACCTGCTCTAAACGTGTATGGTAGTTGATCTTTTCGGCTTTTACCAGTTTCTTTTCCAGGTTATTTATGGCCTTCTTCAATCGAGCCTGCACCGCCTCGGTTGATGGGGAAAGGGTAGCATCAATTTTAAATGAACGCAGTTTTATGCGTTCAAATATGGCTGATAGTTCACGCCATTCTTCGGTTAGGGAAAGGTTATGTTCGCTGTGTTTTCTTACCCAGTCATTCTTTATCAGATCGGTAGTTTTGAAGATATCGGCACCTGATAACTCCATCTTAGCGATCTTTGAGGCATATTCCTTACGGATAACCAAACCGGAATTGCGGAGTATCAGGATTGGAAAATCAACTTTATAATGTTCAAAGTTTGATTTCAACTCCAGCCAATAAACTACTTCGGCACCACCGCCTACATAGGCTATGTTGGGCAAGATACACTCCTGGTATAGCGGGCGCATCACTACATTTGGACTGAAGCGTTCCGGGTATTGGTTTATCTCCGCTAATAATTCCTCTTTGGTAAAACTGACCTCAGAGTTTAAAACTTTGTAGGTATCAGCCTCAAAAACTATGCGCTCGCGCAGGTGCTCTTTAAGGTAGAAGAAATTGATCTCACGTGGGTTTACCTGTATGTGTACACCTAAAGCTTGCAATTGCTCGTTGGTGGCTGTGATATTTTTAAAGCTGTTTTGCTCCGTGATGTCCTGTGCTATGATGGGAGCAAACTCCTGTTTAAGGCGATGATCATCCGCATCAATAATTACTAAACCGTATTTGCCGAACAGGGAATCAACCATGTAACGGGTAGCATCGGCCAGTTTATCAAATTTGGAATAGGCGGTTTCTACAATGGCGGCCAGTTCTGGGGCGTGCTGTTCAAATCCCAAAACGCCTTTGTACTGGTTAAGCGCCTGGCGAATGGTATCCGGATTTAAACGCCCCGTAGCGCCTGAGGCCTCGTACCACCAATGTACTTTTTTGCCGCCGATAGTAGTATAGTTGATCTCGGCAAAATCATGATCTTCGGATGCCATCCAGTAAACCGGGACAAAGTTTTTATCGGGAAATTGCTCCTTTAGCTGACCGGCCAGTTTTATGGCGGTAACTATTTTGTAGATAAAATATAGCGGGCCGGCAAATATATTTAGTTGATGGCCGGTAGTAATGGTGTAAGTGTTTGCCTCTTTTAGCAGATTGATATTATTTAATACCAATTTTGATACAGAACAATCAAAATTAGTGATCCTCGCGTATTGCTCGCTTAGTGCAGTTGCTAATATCTCACGATCGGCTACAACTTTTTTGTTTTTCAGCAGCTCGGCAAAGCCGTTCATATCGGGCCGGTAGCTGTAAAAAGGCTTGAGATCGACCTTATCGTCGATGTAATCTATTACGGTTGGGGAGAAATACCCGGTGTCTTTATAGCTAATACAGGAAGCTTCCATTAGTTCAAATGTAAAATCATTCGACGGAATGAAGCATAAATATATATTATTTTACAATTTGTCCATAAAGATCGAAGTCTTCGGCCTTATCAATTTTTACATTAACAAAGCTGCCAACGGTAGCGTAATCAATGCTGGCATCAATTAAAACCTCGTTATCAACCTCTGGCGAGTCGAACTCAGTACGGCCAATAAAGTAACCACCATCTTTTTTATCGATGAGTACTTTATAGGTATTGCCTATCTTTTCCTGATTCTTATCAAACGAAATGCCTTGCTGAATTTCCATTATGGCATCAACACGGTCCTGTTTTACTTCTTCGGGCACATCATCAATTAATGAATGCGCGTGTGTTTTTTCTTCGTGCGAATAAGTGAAACAACCCAGGCGGTCGAAACGGGTATCTTCAACCCATTGTGCCATTTCTTCAAAATTCTGCTGGGTTTCGCCGGGGTAACCGGTGATCAGGGTGGTACGCATGGCAATGCCGGGTACTTTATCACGAATCTGATTTACGAGGTCGATAGTTTTTTGTTTGGTGATACCGCGGCGCATTGATTTCAGCATATCATCGCTGATGTGCTGTAGTGGCATATCCAGGTATTTGCAGATGTTGTCGCGCTCGTTCATCACATCCAATATTTCCATCGGGAAACCGGAAGGGTAGGCGTATTGTAACCTGATCCACTCAATACCGTTAACATCCGACAAACGGCGAAGCAGTTCATCCAGGTTACGTTTACCGTAAAGGTCTAACCCGTAATAGGTAAGGTCCTGCGCTATCAGGATTAATTCTTTAGTACCGTTTTTGGCTAAGTACTGGGCATTTTTAACCAGCTCATCCATCGGCGTGCTCAAATGCTTGCCCCTCATTAAAGGGATAGCGCAAAATGAACATGGGCGGTTACAGCCCTCAGCTATTTTAAAGTATGCGAAGTGAGAAGGAGTGGTTAACATGCGCTCGCCGATCAACTCGTGCTTGTAATCAGCGCCTACGGATTGCAATAGATTTTGCAGGTCGTTAGTGCCGAAATAGGCATCAATATTAGTGATCTCTGATTCCAGCTCGGGTTTGTAACGCTCGGAAAGGCATCCGGTAACTATTACTTTTCCAACTTTGCCTTGTTCCTTCAGTTCGCTGTATTGCAGGATGGTATCTATAGATTCCTGTTTGGCATTATCAATAAAGCCGCAGGTGTTGATGACGATGATATCGTTACTGTTTACTTTTTCAGCCTCGTGCACCACATCAAAGGCGTTGCCTTTCAGCTGGCCCATCAATACTTCTGAATCGTAAATATTTTTTGAACAGCCTAATGTAACTACGTTTACACGTGGTTTAGTTTTTACTGCTGTTGGTTGTACTGATTTTGTCCTCATCGCTTTTTCCACCCCGTCATTGCGAGGAACTAAGCAATCTCTATATCCGTGGAAAGAAACTTACGAAGTTTTAAAAACTTCATAAGTTTAACTTCTGGTAAGCCTACGTAGAGATTGCTTCGTTCCTCGCAATGACGCTTTTAGTATTTTTTATTGTTTAAACAGGCTATCCACGAATGCTTTTCGATCAAATAATTGTAAATGATCAACACCTTCGCCTACGCCTATATATTTTACCGGAATTTTAAACTGATCTGAAATACCTATTACTACGCCGCCTTTGGCTGTACCATCCAGTTTGGTTAGGGCCAGGGCGTTAACCGCGGTTGCTTCGGTAAATTGTTTGCATTGCTCAATGGCGTTTTGGCCTGTTGATGCATCCAGCACCAATAAGATCTCATGCGGCGCGCCAGGTACTACCTTTTGCATCACGTTCTTGATCTTGGTTAGCTCATTCATTAAACCAACCTTATTGTGTAAACGGCCCGCGGTATCAATTATTGCCACATCATCGCCATTGGATACTGCCGAACGCAGGGTATCATATGCAACGGAAGCAGGATCGGAACCCATGGCCTGCGCCACAACCTTTACACCCACACGCTCACCCCAAAGTTTTATCTGTTCCACCGCTGCTGCTCTGAAAGTATCGGCTGCGCCTAAAACTACCTGGTTGCCTGCTTGCTTTAGTTTATGGGCCAGTTTGCCAATGGTTGTAGTTTTACCCACACCATTTACGCCAACCACCATTATTACGTATGGCTTATGAGCACCGTACTCAAAGGTGGAAAAATCGTTACTGTTATTTTCGGCAAGTAGTTTCTGGATCTCATCGCGCAGCAAACCGTTCAGTTCGCTGGTGCTTACATATTTATCGGCTTGTACACGTGCCTGTATGCGCTCAATTATTTTAAGGGTAGTGGTTACGCCAACATCAGATGTTACGAGCACTTCCTCCAATTCATCAAGCACATCATCATCAACGGTTGATTTACCGGCGATTACTTTGGTGATCTTTGAAAAAAAGTTATCCTTGGTTTTTTCCAAACCGGTATCCAACGCGGCCTGTTCCTGCAGGCTGCTTTCCTTTTTCTTAAAAAAATCAAATAATCCCATAATTGATGTGCAGATGTGCAAATATGCAGATGTGTAAATTAATAAATATCAACGTAAAGTTATTTTATTAAACCACAATGCGTATCAATAAAAAAAGCCCTCTCGTAAAAACAAGATGGCTTTCCTATATCAAACAGAACTGTTACCGTTATTATTTTCCGGCAATCGCATCCTTAACGTTATCGTTAGGTACGATTTGTTCTTTAAATGAATAAGCACCTGTTTTTGGTGACTTAGTCATGGTAATAACCTTTGAATATTCTTTGCCTTTACCAGCTACTTTCAGGGTTGCAACTACTTTCTTTGCCATGATATTTTATTTTTTGAATTATTGAGTTAGCGAATTAGTGATTTTAGCGTTAGCCTTATCAACCAAATTACCTGATCAATTAATTATTTAATCTCTTTATGAACTGTTACTTTTCTTAAAACAGGATTGAATTTCTTCATTTCCAGTCTTTCAGTTGTATTTTTCTTGTTCTTAGTGGTGATGTAACGAGACATGCCCGGCATACCGCTAGTTTTGTGCTCAGTACACTCTAATATTACCTGAACTCTGTTGCCTTTTTTAGCCATTTTCTTATATTATTATGGTTTGATAGGATCTGCAATAAATAATGAGTTTACCCACTATTCACCACTTACCATTCACACCTATTAAATGTATCCTTTTTTTACAAACTTATTGATACAAGCAGTTATACCATTTTTAGTAATGGTTTTAACAGCCGATGTAGATACTTTTAAAGTTATCCACCTATCTTCCTCAGGAATATAAAACCTTTTAAGTTTTAAGTTTGGGTGAAACCTGCGTTTGGTTTTTACGTTTGAGTTAGAAACGTTGTTACCAACCAGTGAACCTTTTCCTGTTAAATCACAAATTCTTGACATGACAATCGATTTAATTCAATCCCTTTATTAAAGAGTTTGCAAATATCAGGATTTTATGTGAAATAGTCAACACCGTTTTTATTATTTTTTTAAAATAGTTTAGAGAACGATGTTTTAGACTATGCAAGAGGTATAAAAACCTCAATAATAAGTGATCTCACGCAATTTAACACTAACATCCTTATGGATTTTTGCCTTATTAAATTCCATATCTAAGTGTGTAATTTGCTTTGTCCAGTTTCCATGCTGATCAAAGGTTACATAGGTATAGTGTATAATATAATCAGTAGTGCCATTATGCTGATAACAATCTATTTCAAGAGGCTTGTAATCATCTTGAGTATATTTAATTACCAATTTATACTTGGTAGAATCATTTGCATTCTGGCTTACTTCAATTACATTGCCTGCATCTCTATAGTTTCGCAATATGGTTTGATCTTTTAAAGTTCCATTATCTAGATATTGATCAAATTCTATTTCATCTCCGTTTTCATCGTATTTACTAACGCTTTTTTCGCTTGTTTTAAAGCTATATACATCGCATGCTGCTATTTTGCCTTTTTCGTTATATTTAATGAGGCCTTTTTGTAGTGGAGTATGCCAATATGTTTTTAGCCTGTTACCTTTACTGTCATATACAGTTGTATAGGCTTGTTCTTCATTAGCTATTAAATGTTTGCTGGCCGGGTTGTGCAAATAGCTGTGTGACGAAGTTTCATCGCCTTTTTCATTAAATGTATATATAGCTTTATCAACTGTGTCCTTATCGATTGGTTTTCCAAGTTCATCAGGGTTAATAGAATATTCTTTGATGGATTTAACCTGGCCATGTAAAATGCCTTTATGAAAAAGCATCCTGGTATTTTGCGCATAATTTTTATGTATTAAAAAGCACAATATGATCAGCAGAAATGGAAATTTATTAAGATTCATTGGTTGATTTTAAAAAGATGGGTGAACTTATTAAAATATTCATAAAAGTATATTTGATATGGGAAAATTACTAATTTACACCGCCAATTATAATAATCAATATCATGAAAATTAAGTCGTTTCCTGAGTACGAGATAGCCTACAAAAAGAGTGTTGAACAACCTGAACAATTTTGGAAAGAAATTGCCGACAACTTTTTATGGCGCAAAAAATGGGACAAAATATTAAGCTGGAATTTTAGAGAGCCTAAGATAGAGTGGTTTAAAGGTGCAAAGTTAAATATTACCGAAAACTGCCTCGACCGCCATTTGGAAACAATGGGCGATAAGCCTGCCATAATATGGGAGCCGAATGATCCGCAGGAAGATCACCGGGTGCTTACTTATAAGCAGCTATATGATAAAGTTTGCCAGTTTGCTAACGCTTTAAAAAATAACGGCGCAAAAAAAGGCGACCGTATATGCATATATATGCCAATGGTACCCGAGCTGGCTATAGCTGTTTTGGCTTGCGCGAGAATAGGGGCCATCCACTCGGTTGTTTTTGGTGGTTTTTCGGCACAATCAATTGCTGATAGAATATTGGACGCGGAATGCAATATCATCATTACTACCGACGGCGCTACCAGGGGCGACAAAAAGATCCCGATGAAAACCGTTATTGACGATGCGTTGGTGCGTTGCCCATCGGTTAAACGAGTAATTGTGCTTACGCATACACGCACGCCAGTATCTATGATAAAGGGCCGCGACGTATGGTGGGAAGATGAAATTAAGAAAGTAGAAACGCAAGGTGCTAAAGAATGTATTGCCGAAGAGATGGACGCGGAGGATATGTTGTTCATCCTATATACTTCCGGCTCAACAGGCAAGCCTAAGGGCGTGGTGCATACCTGCGGCGGTTACATGGTATATACTGGTTATACCTTTGCCAACGCTTTTCAATACGAACCGGGCGAGGTTTATTTTTGTACGGCTGATATTGGCTGGATCACCGGGCACTCCTATATAGTGTATGGTCCGCTGTCGCAAGGTGCCACTACCGTAATGTTTGAGGGTGTGCCAACCTGGCCGGATGCAGGTCGTTTTTGGGAAATTATAGATAAATATAAGGTTAATATATTTTATACCGCGCCAACAGCTATACGCTCATTAATGAGTTTTGGCGATGAGCCATTAAAAGGAAAAGACTTAAGTTCACTTACCAAATTAGGGTCGGTAGGTGAGCCATTGAACGAAGAAGCCTGGCACTGGTTCGATGAGCGTATCGGCAAAAGGAAATGCCCTATAGTGGATACCTGGTGGCAAACAGAAACCGGCGGCTTTATGATATCGCCCATAGCAAATGTTACCCCATTAAAACCGGGTTATGCAACGCTGCCATTACCGGGCGTGCAACCTGTTTTGGTTGATGAGAAAGGCGATGTGATTGAAGGCAATGGCGTAAGCGGAAACTTATGTATCAAATTCCCGTGGCCGGGGATGCTGCGTACCACTTATGGCGATCATGAGCGCTGCCGCACCACCTATTTTGCTACTTATCCCGACCTGTATTTTACAGGTGATGGCTGCTTACGCGATGAGGATGGTTATTACCGTATAACCGGTCGTGTGGATGATGTGCTGAATGTATCCGGTCACCGTATTGGTACTGCCGAGGTAGAGAATGCCATTAATATGCACAGCAGCGTGGTTGAATCAGCCGTGGTAGGTTACCCGCATGATATTAAAGGGCAGGGCGTGTATGCTTTTGTGGTAAGCCCTAACCAGCATGGCGACGCGGAGATAACCCGCAAGGATATCATCATGACGGTATCGCGTATTATTGGTCCGATAGCAAAGCCGGATAAGATCCAATTTGTAACCGGCTTGCCAAAAACACGCTCAGGCAAAATTATGAGGAGAATATTAAGAAAGATAGCCGAGGGTGATACTTCTAATTTGGGTGATATATCTACGTTATTGGATCCGGGTGTGGTTGATGAGATAAAGGCAGGAGCGTTGTAGAGGGAGTCAAAAGTCAAAAAGGCCTTGGAGTTAAACTCCAAAGCCTTTTTGACTATGATATACTTATATTAACCTTGCGCAGTTGGTCGTACAACAATATCACCTACATCAACATCGGCTGGTTGTTCAATTGCAAACGCTATTGCCCGTGCTATCGCATTTGGTGAAATCGCCATTTTATCGCGGGTTGCTATAATTTGAGCTTTTACGTCAGGATTGGTCATTGATTCTGCAAAATCGGTATTGATGAAACCAGGCGAAATACCTGTTACACGCAATTTGTCCCCGGCCTCCTGACGCAGCGCCTCGGTGATGGTGCGCACCGCATTTTTAGTTGCGGCATAAACCCCTTGCTGCGGTACAATTTTAAGTCCGGCGGTGGATATAACATTGATCACATGCCCAAAACCTTGCCTGCAGAATACAGGCAACGCTGCTGCAATGCCGTATAATGTGCCCTTAAAGTTTACATCGATCATCTCTTCCCAATCTTCTACCCGCAAATCATCAAACAATGAAATTGGCCCAATACCTGCATTATTAATGAGTACATCAAGCTTACCATACTGCCCGCAAGCCAGGTTAACCAGCGCTGTTAAATTGTCGCGCTGTTTAACATCAGTAATGATATAAGCGGCTTCGCCACCGGAATTTTCTATTTGTAACACCAGCTCTTTAAGTCGGTCTTCACTCCGGGCTCCTAATACTACTTTTGCTCCACGTTCAGCCAGCAGAAGTGCCGTTGCTTTTCCTATTCCGCTGCTTGCACCGGTAATTGCTACTACTTTGCCTTTAATGTTTTCCATCATACAAAGGTAGATGGTAAGCTGGCAACGGGTTAAAGATTATCAAACCAAAAAACTATTAAATTCAAACTGTTTTTGCCGACTGCCTTATGTTGCCTGGTGTAACGCCTGTTTGTTTTTTGAAGAAATTATTGAAATAAGTAGGGTATTCATAACCGAGGCTGTAAGCTATTTCAGTTATACTCCATTTGGTATTGATTAATAAAGCTTTTGCCTCGTTGATGATGCGATTGATTAAATGCTCGGTTGTAGTTTTGCCGGTAATCTTTTTAACTGCACGGTTTAAGTGGTTTACATGAACAGATAAATGCGCCGCATAATCGTTTGCGGATTTCAGCTTTAAAGTATATTGAGGCGAATCAATAGGAAACTGCCGGTCCAGCAATTTAAGAAATAAGGATGCAATTCGCTCTGCCGCATTTTCATGTTTGAAATAGTTTACCAGTGGCTGCATTTTCATTGCTTCATGTAATAGCAGGTTTACATGATTGCGTAAAAGGTCGAACTTGTGTGTATAATCCGAATCGAATTCCTTTATCATTTGCCGGAAAATAGTACTTATATATTCCAGTTGAGTATCATCAACAAAAAATACCGGATCGGAACCAATTTTAAAAGGCGGCGAGTGCTGTAAATCAAGTTCTTGGTGTTGTGCTTTTAGAAAATGCTCGGTAAACAGGCAAAAAAAGCCATCCTGCTCTTCTGACACAGGCTCCCAGGCATAGGGAATCATTGGGTTTGAGAATATTAATGCGGGCTTGTTTATCTCAACCCCTTTATCGGCATAAAATAACCTACCCGTTCCCAATGTTAACGATATTTTATAAAAATCCCGCCTGTTATAAGGCATTGTTGTGCGGGCATAGGCCCTACGCTCAAATACAGTAAACTGATCTGTGGGTTTTAATATGGGAATCAACGTATCAACAGTGCTTTCGGCGTTATTCACAAAGTAAAGTTAAGTTATTAGCTTAACTTATAAAATTCAAACTATGCTTATTGTCAAAAACTAACTGAGGAATAGCATCAAGAGTTAAGAATCAGGAATCAAGATCTTGTATTACTTAGAATACAATTAAAAATGAAAGACCATAAATACAATTCCGTGGCCTTTCATTTTTCTGCTTAATGTGTTGCCTGGTACCAGGTATATAAAACGGGTAACAGCATCCCCGCAATACGAAAGATAGTTTTTGTGCTTAGCCTAACCGAAGTAACCGACAAAATATTGGATTGTGCTTTGAAGAAGAATTCTGCCAGGCGATCGTAATCTATCAGTATTAAAAATATTAGTCCGATAGTCATGATAACAGATTGGCTTAATGCCCCGGCGTTCATCTGGTAAAAAATATCTACCGACATGATATTAAGCATCAGTGAAAAAAGAATGATGGCACCCAAAAGCCAGGTTTTGCGAAACAACAGCATTGCGCTTCCAAGTATTTGCAGGCTGGCCACAATACAACCAAAGGCGTAGGAATGGCCGAAATAGAACCAGGTAAGCACCTCACCGCTTTGCTGGTTCATGGGTAATGAAGCTATATTGTCCGCCACTATAAATTGCAGGTGAAAAAACTTTTTCCAGCCAAAAATAGATATATCGAGCGCAACGGCATAACGGATTATGGCGTATAGCCAGGCATAAACTTTATCATTAACCTCTGTGCTTTTTTTCAGGTATTGCCATATAAAAGGGAAAATCAATATCCCGGAAAGTGAAATGCCCACCAGCGTGAAAATTATCGGTTTTGGGAATAGCGGATTAGCTGCCCCACGGCCAATCAGCAGCCATAATGCCGCCGTAACCAGCCCTGCAACTATGCAGGTTATGATCTTGTATAATAATGATCTTTTTTTCATGATGTGATCAATTATTAACTTTTGTCCACAGATCACTTCCCATTACCAGCACACTTACCACATTTCCTTTCTTGCCGCGTATAAATTTTACTGACCAGTCTTTACCCTGCATAATAAAATTATCACCGGATAAATGTTTAAGCATGTGTTGTTCACCGCTCCATAAGGCAGTTTGCAGCAACTCGCCATCTTTTACTGAGATCTGGATGTAGCCGGTTTGTCCCCTAACCGTCATCTGGTATTTACCCAGGTATATTGTTAAAGCGTTTTGCTGTTGATTGACATTGGTGATAGTTCGGGGTCCGGCTATCAATAAGCATAATAATAAAATGTACTTCATGCGTTTTTGTGTAATTGGTTAATAGAAGCAAATTAAACCCGTATGCCTGCTGCTGCCTACTCAAATCGGGATTTGAGTATTATTTTACAGATAATTGAGAGTAAGAGATATGGTTTTGATACTTGCTGGGTGTAGTACCCGTAACCTGCTTAAACACCCGCTGAAAGGTAGCCAGTGAATTAAAGCCACAATCAAACGCGATGGCTGCTATGGTAAAGTTGTTATATGATGCATCGGACAACCTTTTTTTAGCTTCATCAACCCGGTATTCATTCACAAAATCATTAAAGCTTTTGCCGATATGCTGATTTAAAAGATTGGACAGCGCTTTTTCGGAAATGGAAAGCATTGTGGCTACATCATCTACTTTTAGCAGCGGATTTAAAAATAGCTGTTCCTTAATCATGAGCATGGTAAGCTGTTCTTTATATTGCAGTACTTCGGCGGGTGTGAAATATATTTTTGCAGGTTTAGGAGCGTATTCTGCCAGATCGGTAACAGACATTCTATTTTGTCGTTGATAAGCAGTCATCCCCAAAAGATAAACGAATAGAACAGCCGGGATATATAAAATATAATGGTCTAACGGGTTGAAAATCACTGCGGGGTTAATTAAGGCTGCTATGATTGATAATAACCACAGTGCTGCAAATGCGAATGTGAAGTTCAGCAGGTTTTTTACCCATTTAATATCCTGCGATTTTAATTGAGATAATGAGGCATTTCTTTGATGCTTCATTATCATGGAATAGATAATAACGGAATATACCACCAATGAAATAAAAGCCACAACGGTAGTTAATGGAAATGGCCCAAACAACACATGCTGCACTGATGGCAAAAAATAAATGTTTTGGATAAACGGGATTGACAATATACCGGTGATATAGAGCAGATAGATAACCTGGTATTTTAGCTCAAGCATTACAGGCGCAAAAGTGAGCCAGCTTTTCCATGTTAATTTATCGCCTGTAAAAATTATGCTTTTGGTATAGAAATAAATAATTGGCCCTGCTGCCATGTTAAAATGGAGCACACTCAGCATTAGCCATTGATGTTTTTCTGTAACGCCCGAGTAGTCGAGTTCCATTGATAATGTTGAACTGGAAACAATGAATATTAATACTGCCAGCCAGCGGTTGTTTTTTATTTTTTTAGACGAATAAAGCAATAACGCGGATAATACAAAGCCTTGCAGCACCAATGCCAGCGTTAAAAAATCAATGATATTGAGCGAAATCTGCATGGAATTAAATTTCAGTAAAAATTATGGATTTAATATTACATCCCATAATTAAAACCAAACTCAACGGCGGTATGTTATTATCATACATCTAACATAAAAACATCATGAGTGATTTAAAATTAAGAGGAACCTGGAACGAGTTGAAGGGTAAAATAAAACAAGCCTACGGCGATTTAACTGATGACGACCTGATACATGAGGAGGGCAAAGACGATGAAACGCTGGGGAAACTTCAACAAAAGACCGGTAAAAGTAGGGATGAGCTGGTGAAGTGGCTGAACAGCTTATAATAGAGTCAAGAGTCAGGATTCAAGACTCGAGAAAGAATCAAGAATGAAGAGCCAGGAATCAGGATGAAAAATTATCTGGTTTCTGGCTCTTCTATTCTTTTAATGAAGCTTCCTGACTCTTACATCTTTATTCTCGACTCTTTCACAAAGCTGGTTGCATCCCGGTGCTGATACCGATGCGGTTCCAGGCGTTGATGATGGCGGTGCCCATAATTACCTGGGCTGTTATTTGCTCACCTAATACCTTAACGGCTTGCTGGTATATTTCATCGGGTACGCCTTTGGTGATGAGGGTTACAGCTTCGGTTAAAGCTAATATTGCCCTTTCTTCTTCGGTAAAGAATGGTGTTTCGCGCCAGGCGTTAAGGGCGTAAAGGCGGCGTTCGGTTTCACCGGCCTTGCGGGCATCGCGGGTGTGCATGTCAATGCAGTAGGCACAGCCATTAATTTGAGAGGCGCGGGTACGGATCATTTCCTGATGCAGTTGGCTAATGCTGGTTGTTTTCCAGTATTTTTCAAGTTCAAACATTGCTTTGTAGGCGGATGGGTCAACCTTGCCCATATTTATTCTGTTGCTCATGATAATTTGTGTTTTGTTGATACAAATTTGCGCATTAAACATCCTCCGAAAAATGAACTGAGATTAATAAATTTAACCCTTTTTGGCCCTGATACGGCTGATGAACTGGGGCGTTATGCCTAAATACGATGCCACCATATATTGAGGGACGCGTTGGTTGAAATCGATAAAGCGGGTGCTGAAGTTGCGGTAGCGCTCCTCGTCGGTCATGTTGGTATTCATTTCCATGCGGCGTTGGGCAGCAGTGAAAGCTTTCTGAAGTATCAGCCGGCGGTAATTGCAGAAAGCTGGTATCTGGGCGATAAGTTCATCCTCAATATGCTGATCTAATACCAGCACTTCGCTATCTTCAACAGCTTGTATATAGAAATGAGATGGCCGTTTGCTTTCCATGCTGTCATAATCGGTTATCCACCAATTCTCTAAGGCGAACTGTGTGATCTGTTCAATATCTTTTTTGCTGATATAATACAGGCGCATACATCCCTTCACCACAAAATAATTAGCCTTACATGGTTTGCCTGCACTGAGTACAAACGCTTTTTTCTTTAGTTTTTGAAGCGTAATTTTTGAGGATATAAGTCCAGCCTCATCATCAGTTAATTGAACAAACTTGCGGATATGGGTTATGAGTTGATCACACATGTTAATTAGCGATGATGATTTTTAAAGATGGTATCAATCAAATGTATTAATTTTGACATCAAATGAAAAAATCTACCGAACCCACCATACTTGTTGTAAACGACGACGGCATAACCGCTCCCGGTATAAAAGCTTTAATTGATGTGATGAAAGAGCTCGGCAGGGTAGTGGTGGTAGCACCCGACAGCCCGCAATCGGGAATGGGGCATGCTATTACCATTGGCAAGCCGCTGCGTTTTGATAAGGTTGATATTTACGAGGGCGTTGAAATGTACCGTTGCTCGGGTACGCCAGTTGATTGTGTAAAGCTGGCCGTTAACTCCGTATTTAAGGGCGAAAAGCCTGATCTGTGTGTTTCGGGTATCAATCATGGGTTAAACAATTCTATTAATGTGTTGTATTCGGGTACCATGTCGGCAGCGGTTGAAGGGGCTATTGAGAGTATCCCGTCTATCGGTTTTTCATTGGATGATTTTACCTTGCAGGCTGATTTTAGTCACTGCAAAAAATATGTACGCGAGCTTGCCCTGCAAGTTTTGGAGAACGGGTTACCTGCTGCTACCTTGTTGAATGTAAACTTCCCGGCAGGTGGCGATCTGAAAGGGATTAAGATCTGCCGCCAGGCTAATGCCAAATGGGCCGAGGAATTTGATGAACGTATCGATCCGCATAAAAGACCATATTACTGGCTTACCGGTATGTTTCAGCTAAACGATGCCGGTGAGGACACCGATGTGTGGGCATTGGAACATAATTATGTATCGGTTGTGCCGGTGCAGTTTGATATGACGGCTTACCACGCCATGCCTATATTAAATAACTGGACCTTTAATGTGTAGCTTGCGCAATACAATTAACCCATGAAATACTATTTAGTAGCAGGCGAAGCATCCGGCGATTTGCATGGGGCCAACTTAATGAAGGCCCTGAAAGCGCGCGACCAGCAGGCTGAATTCCGCTACTTTGGCGGCGACCTGATGCAGGCCGAGGGTGGTACGCTGGTTAAGCATTATGCTGATATGGCCTTTATGGGTTTTATTGAGGTGGTGGCTAACCTGCAAACCATCCTAAAAAACATGGCCTTCTGCAAACAAGATATAAGTGGCTACCAACCTGATGTTTTAATACTGATAGATTTTCCTGGGTTTAATCTGAAAATAGCTGAATACGCTAAAAAGAATAACCTGCTGGTTTGTTATTACATTTCTCCCAAAGTTTGGGCCTGGAACCAGAAACGGGTACTGAAGATAAAAAGGGTGGTCGACCATATGTTCTGTATCCTTCCTTTCGAGGTTGATTTTTACAAACAATGGGGCATGCAGGTTGATTATGTGGGCAACCCGCTGCTGGATGCCACCGCAGCTTTTAAGCCCGATGCTGAGTTTTATGAGCACAACCATCTGCCCAAAAAGAAAATAATTGCATTGCTGCCCGGTAGCCGTAAACAGGAGATCAGCCGTTTATTGCCCGATATGCTGGGTGTAACAGAACAATTTGCCGACCATCAATTTGTAATAGCAGGGGCGCCATCATTTAATGTAGATTTTTACACGCAATTTTTAGGCGAGAAAAAAATCCCCGTACTATTTAATGCCACCTATGATTTGTTGACCAATGCCGATGCGGCTATCGTTGCGTCGGGCACCGCTACACTGGAAACGTCCTTGTTCAACGTTCCGCAGGTGGTAGTATATAAGGGAAACCCGGTATCTATCGGCATAGCGCGTATGCTGGTGAAAATACGATTCATATCGTTAGTGAACCTAATTATGGATAAGTTGGTGGTGAAGGAATTGATCCAGCAGGATTGCTCCCCGCAAACTATCGCTACGGAACTGGATCTGATCGTTAACAATAAAAGCTATCGCGATACTATGCTCAGCAACTATGATGAGCTTGATGTACGGATGGGCCAGCCCGGCGCATCTGCAAAAACCGCCGCTTTAATTATAAAATACGCCGCAAAAAAATAGAGCCCTGCAAAATGCTGAGCTCTATCGTTTTCATAGGTAATGTAAAGATGGTAGATGTATATATCGATCAGGCTGCCACGCTTTGTAGCTGCGCAGCTACCTGTTTGTTGCTAATTACAAATTTGTTTCTATCTCTGAAAGCTTTTAAGTCTTCCATTAATAGGTTTTTAAGTTCGTTATCAAAACGTGCAACTAATTTACTTGTTGATGGTTTGTTATAAGTTTTCATAGGTAGATGTATTTGTCGGTTTAATGTGTTTATATAATTAAGCAGCAAGTTTACTATCAATTGTGTATTGTTGTTTCGCTTTAAAAGCTTTTAAGTCGTTCATTATTAACTCTTTTAATTCCTTATCAAAACGTGCAACTAATTTGCTTGTTGCTGGTTTATTATATGTTTTCATAGTATGTAGGGTTAAAATTTAGTCGTTCTTTTTGTTAGTATCTGTATCTGTTAAATTTTCATTTCTTCGTTTCGCTTCCTTGTATTGCCTTAGCAATTGTTCCTGGTCGCGGGCATCTTCCGGCTTTTCCGGGTTTAATGGGTTTTCCCATTTTTGCTCTTCCACTTTCTGATTATCTTTTTTTTGAGTTACCATAATAGTGTCGTTTGATGTGTACTATTCCAAATTGATGCCAAAGCCCGGGCTGCATCAAAAAATAGTCATCATTAAATAAGATTATTTTTACAATAGGATGTAAATCAGTCAAAAACGGCAATTTTATACCGATTTAAAAAATGGTATTTGAAGATATTTTGTAGTAAAATTTATAACAGAAGTGTTGTGTAGAGTAGTCAGCACTATACACCTGTAGACTTATTTTGCATACTTTTATGGTTGAGCAAGTGCACAATAATAGCAATGGTTGATAAAACCATACCCACAACACACACACCTGCCCAATGAAAATTGCCCCAAAGCGAACTAACTAAGAAAGTACCCGCAGCGCCTCCCAGGAAGTAGGATACCATATATATAGTATTAATGCGGTTACGCGCGGCGGGATCAAGCGAAAATATGATTGCCTGATTTGAGATGTGGGTAGCTTGAACACCCATATCCAATATAATTACACCAATCACCAGCCCAATTATACTATGCCCCGAAAATATGAACACCACAAATGATACTAAAACCAACAGCAACGTAAAGAAGGATAACTTAAATGGATCCATTTTATCGCTCAGCCTGCCCATTAAACCGGCTGCTATAGCTCCAAATGCGCCAACCAAACCAAATAACCCTGCTACATCGCTGCCCATGTTAAAGTTTTCTTTCAGCAGGAAAACTATGGTGGTCCAGAACGCGCTGAAGCATGCAAAGCACAAGGCACCTCTTAAAGCGGCAAATCTCAACTTAGGTTCAGCCTTGAAAAGATGAACGAGCGATTTCATGAGGTTTTTGTAACTGCCTTTATAATCAGGTTCAACCTCAGGTAAAAAAAAGAATACCATTATTACCATTAGTACCATTAAGCCTGCTGCAATATAAAACATGGCCCTCCAGCCAAAGTGCGCGCCAATGAAACCGCTTATGGTACGCGATAATAGTATACCTATTAATAGCCCGCTCATTACTACGCCAATCTTTTTGCCCCTTTCCTGGGGTTTTGCCAGGTGGGCAGCCATAGGTATAAGCAATTGCGGTATAAGCGATGCCACGCCAACCAAAAAACTGGCCAGGATCAGTAAATTTATATCCGGAGCCATAGCTGCGGCTAATAAAGCAACAATAGCTGCCACAAAGGTATACAGCATTAATTTTTTGCGCTCAAACATATCGGCCAGCGGCACAATAAAGAACATGCCTGCCGCGTAACCCATCTGCGTGATCATTGATACACGGCCTGCAATTCCATTACTTATTTTAAAGCTGTGTGCAATATCTCCCAGCAAAGGTTGGTTATAGTAAATATTTGCCACCACAAGGCAGGTGGTAATAGTCATTATCCATAAGGTAAAGGAGGTAAGTTCGGGTGTTTTTTTGGTGGCAGCGCTGGATGTCATTTATAAAATTTAAAAGATTTGTACAAAAATGGGAAAGCATTTTTATGTTGATGTATACTGAACGTAATATTTTTCTATCCCATCATTGTAATAACATTGATGGAGAAATAATCTATTGAAGCCTATTTTTATAATATTTTTGCCTTCAATGTTAAATTTTGAGCGATTTTTCTCTTAAAAAATTAGATTTTACACTTTTTAACTTTGTTTTAACGTGTTTTTTTAGGAAAAATAAAAATGTGGCAAGTTTTTTATACTTAATAACCTAAAATGACGTTTTTGTGACAGGTTTTTGTTTCAAAAGATAAAAAGTAAATAATAATTGAAAAATTATGATGTTGGTAATGTTTTGTTTCAATTGTTGCCATTAAAACAAACTTATGTAATTAACATTAAAAATAATTGAAAATAAATTAGGATATTACTTTCATTGGTGTTATCTTTACACTGTTGAAAAACATTAGAAAAGTCTTCTCATAATTTAGGTTTATAATTGGTTAGTAAAGGCCCCTGCCCATCAGGGGCTTTACTTATTTTATAAGGTCTTGTTTTCCTACAAAAGATCCTCAGTTTCTGCACCGCGATTTTAATGAACTTTAATAAACAGATTTTATTATTTGCTAATTATGTTTTATAATTGAATTAATAAATGTCTCGCAAACATATAAAATTCAACATTAAGTAATTATTATGTTTTATTGTTATTAATTTGCGAAGGTTGATAGCACATCGGTCATCAAATCAGCCTACAATAAGCCCCAATAGTAAAAACCATTTACCTGAAAATTTAGCATGATTACAGCTTGTAAAAAACATATAGTATCGGCCCTGGTACTTGTTAGCTCAGTATTTATAACCGGCATTGCCACCGCGCAAATAATAACTATACCGGTTGAAACACAGCACAACGCCATTGTATTACAAACCGATGCAGATAAAAATCTGAAGATGGTTTATTTAGGCACCAGGCTCAATAATCAGGATGAATACACGCAGATTCAAAAGATGTATAAGCAAAGCGATGACTCGGGTATTCTTAATGATGCTTATACGCCATCGGGTTCGGCTAATTTATCAGAACCGGCTATAACAGTTATTCATGCTGATGGCAATACATCGCTAAACCTGGTTTATGTAAGTCATGCGGTTACCAAAATTGATGATGATGTTTCATTGTTAACGGTTACGCTAAAAGATCCCGTATATGATTTCCAGGTAAAGCTGTGTTATAAAACCTTTTTTAAAGAGGATGTTACCGAACAATGGTCGGTAATTGAACATCACGAAAAGGGAACAGTTACTTTAAGCAAATTCGCATCAGCTAATCTTTACTTAAAAGCTAATGGCTTTTGGCTGAAACAATATCACGGTAACTGGGCATCAGAAATGCAGCCTGAAGAATCAAAACTTACACACGGCATCAAAACCATCGATACCAAACTGGGTGCCCGTGCCGATCTGTATGAGTCATCTGCTTTTATGATATCGCTGGATAAACCGGCAACTGAGGATGAAGGCAAAGTATTATACGGTGCAATGGAATGGTCGGCTAATTTTAAGATCGATTTTGAACTTGACCCCGCCAATAATTTAAGGCTGATAGCCGGTATGAATAATGCCGCATCCGAATATCATTTAAAACCGGGTGAAGAGTTTACTACACCGGCTTTCCTGTACACTTATTCCGATCATGGTAAGGGCGATGCCAGCCGTAAGCTGCAAAGCTGGGCACGCAAATATAAAATTGTTGATGGCGAAGGCCCACGGCTCACATTATTGAACAATTGGGAATCGACCTATTTTGATTTTAATGAAGATAAGCTAAAGGAATTGCTAAAGGATACCAAAAAACTGGGAGTCGACCTGTTTTTGCTGGATGATGGCTGGTTTGGCAATAAATATCCGCGTAATGGCGATAATGCAGGACTGGGCGATTGGCAGGAGAATAAGAAGAAATTGCCAAATGGTATCGGTTCGTTAGTAAAAGAGGCAACGGCTGATGGTGTAAAGTTTGGGATATGGATAGAGCCTGAAATGGTTAACCCTGCCAGCGATCTGTATCACAAGCATCCGGATTGGGTGATCAAACAGCCAAATCGCCCCGAAAAATATTTCAGGAACCAATTGGTTCTCGATCTATCGAATCCTAAAGTGCAGGATTATGTATTTAGTATAGTTGACAGCCTGTTCATCAAAAACCCAAATCTGGCTTATATTAAGTGGGATTGCAATGCGGTTATTTACAACGCTTATTCCAGCTATTTGAAAAAGGATCAGTCGCATTTATATATCGACTATGGCCGGGGCTTATATAATGTGATGGCACGGATGCGGGCAAAATATCCTAAAGTGCCTATGATGTTATGCTCGGGCGGGGGCGGCCGGGTTGATTATGGCGCGCTGCAATATTTTACCGAATACTGGCCAAGCGATAACACTGAGCCACTTGAACGCGTGTATATACAATGGGAATATTCCTACTTTTTCCCGGCTATTGCCAGCTCAAACCATGTGACCAACTGGGGCAAGGAGCCTATTAAATACAGGTTTGATGTAGCCATGATGGGCAGGCTGGGTTTTGATATTGTGGTAAGCAAGCTAAATGAACAGGAACTTGATTTCTGCCACGAAGCATTAAAGAATTACGATAACCTGAAAGATATTATATGGCATGGCGACCAGTATCGCTTACAAAGCCCCTGGGATAATGATGCCGCATCATTAATGTATGTAAACAGTTCACGGTCGCAGGCAGTAGTGTTTAATTACCTGGTTAATAACAGGTATAACAGCGGCACAAAAGCCCCTGTCAGGCTGAAGGGACTTGATCCGCAGAAGAAATACCAGGTTAAAGAAATTAACCTGTATGGAGGTGCAAAATCATCAATTCAGGATAACCTGGTACTTACTGGTGATTTCCTGATGACGGTTGGGATTAATCCCGATGTAAATGAAGGGCGCACAAGCGTGGTTTTGCAGCTTGATGAAGTGAAATAAGTCTCGGATTTTTATTCCTGATTGGTGTAAATGATGATATTTTAACACAAAAAGGATTAAAACTTATATTATTGCAAATTATAGTTTAAGCGCACGTTAATAGTGCGCTTTTTTGTTGTAAGTAACTGATCTCATAATATATCAAAACAAGTAAATGAAAATTAAACATTTCTTATTTACAGCGCTATTTGCTGTTTCTACAATTTGCCTGCATGCGCAGGATAACCTGGTAAATTCATTAAAAACAAACAAAAGCGATAGCAGTAAACAAAAATTCAGGTTTACCGAGATCATTAACCTGGAGAACACTTCTATAAAGAATCAGGGATCATCGGGTACATGCTGGAGCTATTCAACAAACTCATTCCTGGAGTCGGAAATGATCCGCATGGGCAAGCCGCAGGTTAACCTGTCGGCAATATATAGTGCACGCTGTGCTTATATTGAAAAAGGGAAGAACTATGTACGTATGCATGGTGCAGTATCATTGGGTGATGGCGGCGAATCGCATGATGTAATTAATATGTACCGCAAATATGGCGCGATCCCCCAAAGTGTTTATAGTGGCTTAAATTATGGCACAACTATCAACAAATTTGGCGAACTATCAGCCGTAATGGAGGGCATATTAAAGGCTGTAGTACAAAATCCTAATGGAACGCTAACACCCAACTGGCTGGCCGCTTACACTGCTGCTATTGATGCTTATTTGGGTAAAGTGCCCGAAAGCTTTACTTACGAGGGTAAAACATATACGCCCCAAACATTTGCACAACAGGTGGTAGGCATCAATCCGGATGATTATATAGAGTTTTCATCGTTTACAGATCATCCTTATTACAAAAAGTTTACGCTGCTGGTACCTGATAACTGGTCGTTCGATCAGGTTTATAATCTGCAGTTAAATGATGTTACCAATATAATTGATAACGCTTTAAAAAAGGGGTACACTGTGGCATGGGCGACTGATGTAAGCGAAAAAAGCTTCAGCTGGAACAATGGTGTGGCCTTTGTACCTGAAGTGCCTTACGATGAAATGACTGCTAAGCAAAAAGAGGAAATGTTTAACGGCCCAAAGCCTGAAATGAAAATAACACCTGAAGTACGCCAGCAGGCATTTGACAATTACTCAACTACCGACGACCATGGTATGCACATTGTTGGTTTAGCAAAAGATCAGAATGGCAAAGAGTATTATATAGTTAAAAACTCATGGGGCCCAAGCAACGATTATAAGGGTTATATTTATGTAACCAAGGCTTTTGTACAATATAAAACTACTGCCTTTTTGCTGCATAAAGGTGCAATCCCTCAGGATATATTGAAAAAGATAGGTATCTGAAATATCAAAGAATCAAGATTGAATGCACAGCCATCAGCTGTGCATTTTTTATGCCCCGGCAATACGGATAGCTGTATACAAGGTAAGGATCCCCAAAATGGTCATGAACAGAGTAATTAGTTTGGGGTGTCTGGCCTTGCTTTCAGGTAAAAAATCACTGGCGCCAATGTATAGGAAAAAGCCGGAGATAAGCGCTAAAAGCAGTCCCAGGTTTTCTGCCGGTAATTTATAAAACAGAGTAGATAAAGCGCCCAGTAGGGGAGCAATGGCATTTGTTATCAGCCATTTAAAGGCATTGCGCCTGCTGCCGTTCTCTTTTAATATAACGTTGGTGGTATTAATACCATCGGCAAAATCATGCACTAAAACTGCTACGGCCACCAAACTGCCAATGGCTAATGATATATGAAAAGCCAGGCCTATAGCCATACCATCCAAAAAGCTGTGCAGTGTTAAGCAAAGAGCCGCAATTTTGCACCTTAAACCAGCGCTTGCATTATCATTTATTTTATGCTGATTAAAGTGAAAGGCCAAACGATCAAGCAATAAATAGATCACAAAGCCAAGGCCTGCCATTGACGTAACTTCTCTTATACCGTAAGTTTTAGCGGCCAGTTCAATCGCCGTGGGCAAAAGATCAAAAAAAGCTACACCTATAACCGCGCCAGCGCTAAAGCCCAATATCAGGTATAATTTACTATGAAATCTTAAAGCTAATAATCCGCCCAGTAGGGTTGACACGAAAGTAGCTATACAGATTAAAATGATCACGGCAGTTAAATATAAATTGATAACATTAGCAGGGGCAAAGGTACAAATTAAACACACAAAAGCAACACAGTTGCTTTTGTGTGTTTAAGAATAACAATGCTTTAACATATACAATGTATCTGAAAAAAAAAGTTTAAAATAAAGACCAGATCGGGATTGACCTGGCCTTTTATGAAAGTGCTGATTACCCTAATATCAGCACTAAACAAACCTGAAGCGATTTGTTTGACGAGAAAACATTGTTATGCACTGTGATTGTGTTTTTTTAATGTATTAAAATACTCTGAAGGCGAAAGGCCCGTAAACTTTATAAATGCCCTGAAAAATGTGGTGCGTGAGGTAAAGCCTATCTCCCAGCAAATACCTTCGAGGGTTAGTTGTTTCCATTCCAGGTCTTCAATATGATTTTTTAGATATTCTATCCTTCTTTGGTTAATAAAATCCTGGAAATGCAGGTTAAACTCGCTGCTTATTAAATTTGATAAATGATGCGCAGGTATGCCTGTTTGTTCCGAAAGATCTTTAACAGTTATCCCCTTGTTGAGATAAGGTTTTGTCTGACTGATTATATTATCTAAAATAAGGAGGTATTCATCCTTCTTTTTTGAATTGAAAAGTTGCTTAATGCTAAGGTCTTTATCGTTTTCAGATATAGTAGCATGTGTTTTTTGAATTGCTGAAGAGGCAGAAGGATGCGTATAATTAGCCAGGTTAAGCCCGGCTTGTTCAAGACTGTAAAGAATATGTGGGTTAGCGATCAAAAAAGCCAGCACCAGCAGTAAAATAAACGACATGGTGGTATCGCTTACAAAATCAACACTGATAAAACTTACGCTGACGATCCTTTGAACCAGCAATAAGGTGAATAAAATGATCAGCGTGATATTGAAAATTTTTATCCAATTTACTAAACGGTAATTGTAATGTGTTGGGATCAGGTGCCGTTTACGTTCAAACTTTATAATGCATATACTTTGCATTACGGTGTAATAGATCCATAATAGAGATTTAGCGATAGATAGGTTATAATACAAACCGGCATGTTTAACATTAACAAACCAGTTAATGGAACTATCGGCCAGGGCTTGTTGAATTGCCTGCGGGTTGCGGAGGCTTTCATTGGTTAAAGCCAGTAATACTAACGCAAATGGGACAAAGTTTAACCAATCATATTTACGGTATTGGTTTGATGGGTTAAATATATTACGGATGTATAGGTAAGCACATGGTGCTATTAAATAAATAATAGATTTAGCGATGATAAAGAGCGAAGGAAAATCGGTGAGGGAGCCTACTGTGTAGCAAAAGTTATAAATAGCGCATACTGATAAACTGAATATACATAAACTTAAATAGAAGTTTTGGTATATATATTTTTTGGAGGATATCAGTATTACTGATACTCCTAATCCCGCCAACCCCGTTGAGAAGAAAAAAAATGGTAAAAGCTTTGAATCCATAGGTTTAGTGTTTTTAGTTAGTTTTTGTTACGAAACCCATTAATTAATGGTTACAACTTATTGGAATATTGTTGTTTCATTTATTAATATTTCCTAATAATTATAATTTGAAACAAGTTGCTAAACAATATAGGGGCTATTATTTATGCTATTATACAGCACTACAGGCACAAGAACGATGTAAATGAACCGCTGATTAATTCAGCTTCTTTTACTTCGGAAAAAGAAATGAAACATTGCTGATTATAATGGTTTAATTTATAACTCGCTATGTGTCATAGGTAAACGTAGGGGAAATGTGATAACGTTTTATCTAATATAAGCAATTTTATTGCATCAAAATTGCGTTTATATATTAAGTTCCGGTTAATGATTATATCTGTAGGATAATTTCAATCTATTATTGCTCTATGCGATAATTGTTTCTTTTAAAGGTAATGATTATTCTTTTTGAGAATAATTGATGTTTCATTTTTTTGTTTCAAATTCTAATATGAAACATTTATCAGTATAAAAATCTGTTTTCAATAAGTAGATCTATGTATCCGGAACTGAGTTTAATCGGGTTTTGCCTGTTTATACCAGCATCATAGGTGTTAGGAAGATAAAGAAAGGGTCATGCTGGCACTCGAAGCATGCGGGCAAAGGCCTTTACGCTTACCCTGCGAGTGCCTCAGGGTGATCCCTCGCTCAATATAGGTAATAAAATAAATCTTCCGAACACCTATTATACCGGCATATACTAGGTAGTGCTTGCGTTTTCAACTAAGTTTGAAACAGTACCTGAGTTTTTTTAAAATAAGCCGAGGGGCTTTGGCCGGTAACTTTTACAAAGGCCCGGTAAAAGGTTGTTTTTGAGCTAAAACCAGCCTCCAAACCAATACTTTCAAATGTAAGGGTAGCCATTTTTTTGTCATCGGTATTAATAATGATATGCTCAATCCTGTATTTATTGATCAGGTCGATAAAGCTGATTGTAATAGGAATCAGGATAATAATACAGTAACAATTACCGTATGCGATTTTGGGATAGGCATAGCGCAGGACGACCAGGTAAAGCTCTTCCAGAAATTTCCCCGGATACTTAATTTACAGGAAAACCGCATATCAGGTACAGGATTGGGCCTGAGCATTACCATGGAAATTGTAAAAGAACATGGCAGTACTATTAACCTATATAGCGAAGTAGGCAAAGGATCGGTATTTTCATTTGATCTGCCGCTGTTGCCTGTAAATTAATCTTAAAATATAAATGAAGGAGCTGATGCTGTGCAATCCCCCGCCTCGGGGACAATGTCATTAAGTTAAGGAACGCCGTAGGTGTTAAATGTCGGTAGCAGAAAAAACGATCTAAAAATTCGTGCCGTTAGGTACGAAACTGGCGAAGTTGCGTACTTGACGGCACGCTATAGATTTTATATTTTTCCTTTCTACCGACATCTTGCACCTACTGTGCATTGGCTGCCTCTTAACTTAATGGCATTGTGGGAGGGCTGGGAGGGGTTTCTGCATCATACATGCTCAAGAAACCCTTCCCTGCCACAACACATCCAACCGCACCCTAACGTTGGAGGGAATTATACCGGACAAATAATCAGCAGGTTTAAAATACCTATTTACCCGCCGGCGTAATCAGGTTATCTTTTGCAACTTGTTGTGTCATTGCCTTTTCATAACCCTGTAAAAAATCATCTAAACTGGATGGGTTATAGGTTTTTGATTGTGCCGACCATACCAGCTTTTCTGTGGCTGCATCATATAAGTTGGTTTCCAGGTAATAGATCTTATCGGTAGTGTAATAACCCGGAGAGTAAAAGCTATTATAGCCATAACCGTAATAAGCGCCAAATGTACCATAATAGCCTACGCCGTAAGGGTACACGCCGCCGCTGCCGGGTACATACCTGGTTGCTGTTTCTTTATTCACCATTGCAATGGTTAAAATGGCATCGCAGTTAGTCGCGCGGATCTTGCTTAATACAGTGTCCTGATTTTTATCGCCGCCGGATGAATGAAAACTAACAGGGAACACATCCGTGCTTTTAACTGCTGCATACCCTTTACTACTTAAATAATTCGCAATATTGGTTTCAACAGTTTGCCTGATAGATGGATCGGAATTAAGGGACGATACAAAGATCTTTTTGTAAGATACCGTGGTTACTCCCGGTGCTTTATATGATCCTGTTATTGAGGTGGTTGAACCACAGGCTGAGATAAACAGTGCCAATAGCAGCACTAAATTTAAGTTATTTGCTTTTTTCATGGTTTATTGGTTTTTATTAAAGTTACTAATTTATTTACCTGAACCAGCTACTGCCGAAAACTATATAATAGGCGAATTTTTCCGGTCCGTGGGCTACATCGGCCCCCATACGCAACCCGAATTTCCGGGCTATCAGGTACCTGAAGCCGGTGCCGTAACTATATACCAAAGGGTTTTCGAACATATTGCTCCAGTTATCATATGCCAAACCAGTGCCGCCATAAAAAACGGCGCTCCACCGGCGGTAGAAGTCCCAACGGGTTTCAACCTCTGATAGTAATGTAGCATTGCCCTGGTACCGGGCTGATGGCACTCCCCGCAGATCAATAAATGGCAGCATATAAAACGGAGGCTTACCCAATGATTGCTGTCCTTCTATCCGCAGGCCGCCAATAAATTTGGGGGTAATGGGCGTATAACCAATGGCTGAATAATTGATGCGCCAGGAGTTATAGTCGCTACCGATCGCGCTGCCCGACCAAAAGAAATCGGCCTCTGCACGAACGCCTTTATTTGGGGTAAATATATTATCCCGCCCATCGTACTGGATAACTCCCCCCAACTGGCTAACCGTACTTTTTACCTCTTTTTTACTAACAAAGGAAGGCAGAGAATCAGCGGCTAAGGATATTTTGGTATCTAAGAAAAGATATTGTATCCCGGCACTCCAATTAGGATTATTAAACTGTTTAAGGGTTTGCACATAAATGGGCACGGTTTTAAAATTGAAGTTAAAGCTCTGTTCGCCCAAACGCGGGAAGGTATGATAAAAGGTAAGGTTTAAATCGCCATAGGCGGCCATTACACGATAGGTAATACCGGGTTTTGCAAATGTGCCAAAGCGGAAACCTCCCAATAGCCAACTGTTATTGGCTGTGTACATACCGAGGGCTCCTGTCATATCAGGGTTGATGCGCCTAACCCTCACCTTACCATTCACGGTATCAATTATTGGGTCCCTTTTCTTTAAAAAAACAGGAACTAATGCGCCGCCTATGCCGCCTAATGACGGCTCAGTAATAGGAACCGGCACCACAAGAAGACCATTTGAGTAAATCATATAGTCGCTCATGTCAAAGGCATGATCAAGCGAATCTTTCATGCTGATCTTATGCTTTTCTTTATCCTGTGCATCAACTTTAATTGCATTACAGCAAATGATCAGTATAAGTAATAGTAATATGTAGTTTAGTTTTTGCATATGTTATAATCCGAACCTGTAATTAACTGAACCTAATAAGGACTGTCGTCCGCCTAAAAAACCTGCCTCCGTTCTGAACTGCCAGCGTGGGTTTAACTGAAATTGGCCGCCCGCCAGCATGCTCCAATGATGGGTGGCCCTTTTGTTTAATGAGTAGGATATGGTTGCATCCTTAACATCGAGCCCGGCAAATTTGTCGGATATAGCCTGGGTAATTTGCTTGGTTACCACCTTTTGGGCAGGCGTTAGTGTTTGAAACCATGCCGCCGTTTCGTTTTTAATGTTATCAAGTGTTTCCTGCGAAATACTTGGATTGAGATCACTTAAATTAATAGTACCTTGTGTAGTGCGGTTAACAAAAATGCCCGATGCGCCAACCCATAAAGTAACGTTACGTGTTGGGTGATCCTTAAAATTAATAGCATGGCCTATTCTCGGACTTACCGATTGGGTGAAAACTGCTCCTTCTATTTTATCTAAAAAAGACCAGGTATCGTTATAATCTGCAATGAAAAATACGCCTCGTACAGCACCTCCAACAGATAGCCCCAAACCGGTGGTTGGCCCTTTAAATTTTGCAGTGCTCGAGAACGTAAACGGATCAGTGATATTAACATGTGTTGTCGCAAACGTTTCGCCAAAAATGCCGTACAGGTTTACAAAGGGAAGTACCCAAAGATCGACCCGGGTACTTACCGATTGAAAATTTGCTTTTACCTGGCCAAATTTTATAAAATCAAGTGGCACTTGCTGGCCTCCATTAAAACCCACCTTAAGATCACTAATATTTATCTGTTGCGATCCGGCGAAGTAATTAACCATAACACCTGCAGGCAAAGGGAGCGCGATACCTTTTTTTACGATCTTTTGTCCCCATGCCGGAAAGGTATAAGGATATGTTGACCGCTTAATGCTGTCAACATATTTCTCCTTTATACTTAACGATTGCTCGGTTTGTGCCAAAACACAAACGGGTATCATCAAGCAAATGCCTAATAGTAATATCCTCACTAGCATAAGGTTTATTTTTTGGCGTTCTTGTCCGTTTCTCCTATAAATGGAATATTGTCCTGAACCTTTAACCTTACAATTTCCTGTACGTAGTTTTCAAGCTGGTAAAATTTAGCTGCATTTTTACCACCTATGGCAGTTACAAATTTTTTGAAATACGATTTTTTTAGGTCGAGGTAAGATTTATCGTTTGCAAAAACGCGGTTGGTTAATGCTATCGCCTCATCACCAGTAAGCGTTTTAAAGCCCTTTAAATAGTCATTGACAATTTGTACGCGCTGATTACTTAAAGCAAGTCTTTTAGCATCGTACTGATCATAAATCGGCCAAAAAGCCTGGCTTTGAGCGGCACTTAGTGTTAGGGTTGATTTAACCAGATCTTTCTTGTCTTTTTGGAAATAGGCCTGGGTAATAGCCAGATCTTCGTTTTGAATTTGAGCAAATACAGCGAAAGTAAATGCAGATAAAAGGAGTGTTAAAAAGATACGTTTCATAGTGCTTAATTTTAATTATATGTGATTTTTTAATTGTTTACTTTTTACTGCTGCCAATGGCGATAGGAATACCCACCCCCAACTGGAAGTACTGATTTTTAGCATCAAGCGGTACTTTGCTGTCATACACATTCACAAAACCCTGTGAAAAACGAAGGTTAAGCCGCACACCCTTACCCTTGTAAAACGCGTACTGAACATCCAGCGCGCCATCAACATCTATCCAGTTGGTGTAATCCCTTGTGCCGTAGGTGATATTCTCCTTGCCATCATTAGGGAGGGAAATGCTGTATATATCTTTTGATACGGTGCGAAGAGCGAGCTGAGGACCTGCTGCAAAACTTAGCTCAGGTGTTACATTATAGCGTATAAGCGGGCTGATCTCCATGGCGGTAATTTTTCGTTTTAATTTGGCATCGGTGGCGCCGGGTACATCTGCGATAAGCTGATTATCAAGCGGGATATTGGTAGCTCCCCGGGATGATTTAAAGATGAAGTAATTGCTTAATGTCCAGTTGCCTTTCAGTTTTACATTGGTATAAGCGCCTAAGGCGAGCCCGGGCAATAATGTAGAGCCGGGCGTATTGGTAAGATCAGAAGTTTCAATACCAACATGAACACCAAGGGAGAGGTTGTCATTTTTAATATTCTTGCCAAACAAAATGGCCAGCAATGCCTGGCTATGTGCCGGCAAACAATGAGCGGTAAGAAATAACACCAATAAAATATATTTTACTTGCTTACCCATTTGTTTGAATTTTTAGATCATGCGGATGATAATCCCACACAAAGTAAATTCATTACTAAAAGGAACAGGCGAAATGGAGCCGCCAAGATGTTGCAATTCAAAAGATGCAACGCAATTGATGGGTTTTTGAAGAAAATTGGCTGTTTAATGCCTTAATGGAGAAGGTAAGAGAAAGCCGACAGCATACAGAAAAGGCATAAACACTTGTGGTATTTATGCCTTTTTATAATAATGCGTTATTTTAATAGATCAATTAGCAGCTACTTTAGTATCGGCTATTGGTTTCGCATCCACCACACAACGGAAGCCAATATGGTTTGATGCCGACCGGGAATCGCCTTTGCCGCGGGTACCCACCATATAACGGGTGCAATACTCATCGGTACATAAAAATGAGCCGCCTCTTTGTACCCTCTTTTTGGCATCCGGTTCTTCAGCATCATACGGACTGGCTGGTCCCGGCGGATTTACGCTTACCGGGTTATTAGCAAGGGTATAATAATAATCGGTGCGGTACCAATCATTACACCACTGCCAAACGTTACCTGCCATATCATATAAACCATAACCATTAGCCGGGAATGATTTTACTGGGGCTATACCAACAAAACCATCAGTACCTGCATCCTTATTAGGGAATGATCCTTCAAAAATATTGGCCATCCATTTGCCATTGGGTTTTAACACATTGCCCCAGGCATATAGCTTACCAGCCATGCCACCTCTGGCTGCAAATTCCCACTCGGCTTCAGTTGGTAAACGTTTACCGGCCCATTTAGCATAGGCGGCAGCATCATCCCAGCAAACCTGTATAACGGGGTAATTGTCTTTACCAATAATATTGCTGTTAGGTCCTTGCGGATGCTTCCAATCGGCACCCTTTACATAGGCCCACCATTGCAGATAATCATTTAAAGGCACCTTTTCTTTCGGCGCGGTAAATACCAGCGAACCTGCTACTAAGTTTTCTTCGGGCGCGTTGGGAAATTCCGCACGTGTTGGCTTTTGCTCGGCTACGGTTACATAACCCGTTGCTTTAACAAACGCGGCAAATTGCTTGTTGGTAACCACGGTAGCATCCATATAATAAGGATTAAGCTTTACACGGTGAACCGGCCTTGCATCATTCATTTGCTCGTGGCCGCCGCCATCCATGCCAACCGGGTCAACACCGCCCATGCTGAACTCACCGCCGGGTATATAACGCATGCCTGCCGGAATAGCCAGTGTTTTTGGCGAAGTGTTTGAGATGGTTTCCCTGAAATCCTTACCACCACCATTCATAAACAGGGCACTATCCGAACGTTTTATCCCTGTTGGCCGACAAAAAGCCGCGGCATTTCTCGGGAACAAACTTTGATCCGTCAGGTATTTCTTTTTTATAATAACCGTTTGAGGTACCTTTTTAGTTTCGGTTTGCTGCTTGTGATCCTTACATGATTGTGCAACCAGTAAAGCGATCACCGACATAATTCCGAGCCTATATTTTGTATTCAAACTAATCATTTTCATTTCCAAATAAACGTAACCCGATAAAGTTATAGATATAATTTTGATTAAGGTATTGCAAAAATGGTTTTCCAGTCATTTTTCATGCTCACCACATGCCATTTATTGGCTGTGGATGCATTTAAAGAGGCATTATCCTTTTCTTTATAAGCTACTTCGCGCACGCCATCATCATGGTTCACCATTAGTTGAAAGTTTGGGTATTTGCTGGTTTGCGAAAATTTAAGCATCTGTATATCGCCACCGCTTTTTACATTACCGCTTGCAAAAACAGGTGTTTTACCAATATGCCACTGTATATTAACGGGTTTACCGGCCTTATCGCATATAGAAGCAATTTTCCCCAACCTTACTATTTTGTGCGAAGTTTCATCAAACGTATATTGCAATTTTGAGCCGATCACCTGCTCGCTGGGGATACCATAATATTTAACAGATATGGCCCTTACAAACTCAATGGTGCCGCCTGAGCAGATGAATGTTTTAAAACCGTTGGCCCGCAAATACCTTAAAAGTTCTATTTGCGGTTTATACGTAGCATCCTGTATGGGATATATTTTATGCTGGATGACATAGTGCGCCGTATCAAAATAAGCTTTTACCGAACGATCGAACTCATCCTCGGTTGTGCCTGATAAAGATTTTAAAATAACACCTACCAATACTGATTCATCAACAGTGGCGAGGTACTTTTTATCCTTTTCAATAATCGCTTTGTAAGGCTGCTGTTTGGCAAGTTCAGGATTTTTATGAATCATTTTTTTAAATGCCAGCTTGGCGTATTCCAGTTCGATGGTGGGCATTTCAGACCATAAGGTGCCATCGTTATCAAAAGTAGCAATGCGATCCTCAACCGGGATAAATGTAGAGCTGCCCGGTGTAGTAACTTTACTTACATAATCAATTATCGCTTTTTTCAGTGCGCCATCGTTCCATGATGGGAGAGGATCAGCACTTGATGCTGCAACGGTTAGTTTTCTTTCTGTTGTTTTATTGCGAAGAGACAGCATTGTAAAGCTAATAAGCAGCACACACGCCGCAATAAATAACTGCTTGATTTGATTAGGATTTTTCATATGCTCATAGTTTAAGTGTATACGTATTAAATTTTATGGTTAACTATTTCTCCCATTCGGTTTGGTTAATGCCAATGCTTTTATTTACTGCCGAATGGTCGGAATGCAATATCTTGTTCCTGTATTTTTTAATGTCTTTTTTAAGATCTTCCCCGGTATCGACACCTGAACTATCATCAGCATACTGATGTTTATAGTAGTCCGTCATTTCCTGGTCGATATTATCCAATTGGTTTTCCCTGGCTTCTTTTTGTATTGATGAACGCTTGTTTAAAACAGGGAAACGGTCCCACCAGGCATACAGGTTATTTAATAGCTGCGGATGTTTTAAGGATGATCGGCTGAACTTGCTGAACCAATACCTTTCGCTCAATAAATAGGCTTGATAATGCGCACGTATCTTCTTAATAATTCGTACTAAAACATCAATAATAAAATAGAGTATACAAAGCGCCGCCAAACTATACAGCGCAAAATAATACCACGCGATACCATAAATAAGGCGCGGCCCTTTTTTAACATTGATGGTTGCCTTAACAGGTTCCTTAGCCCTTAAACTATCCTGCAAAGTTTTTAAAATGCCCAGGTTTGGATTTGGAGCGATATGAATTTTTACCAGCGGCGTACTCCTTTTATAAATATGCCCGCTGTTAGGGTTAAACCATTGTATGGTGGTTTGGGGGATGGTAAAATCGCCCTCTTTTTCTAAAAGATAGGTGATGGTTTGCGTTCTTTCGCCATTGGCATCGTAATCGTCCCGGGTATCTGCAAGGTTGGCTTGCTTTGGATAAACGCCGCACCAGGGCAGGCTGTCTGTTTTCAGGTCGGGGATAAATTGCGGCAATGTTCCCTTGGCATCAATGGTGATGGTGCGGTTGATCACATCGCCAACCTTTAATCTTTTTAGAGGTTTATCCCATGACTCACTTATGGATACATCCTTAGCCACAAACCAATTATCGCCACTAAAGTTTTTAGGCACAGGCTTTACTATGTATGATAGGGCTTGCGTTTTTATGGTAACCTTTTGCTCTTTATAATCGCCTACAGCAGGGGTTTCAGCAATAATTTTTATAGATGGCAAAGTGTAGCGCCCTTCTTTATAAGGGAATACGATATAGTAAAATTGCAAACCGGCATACTGTTTCCCTTTATAAGGGAACATACCGGGCACTGTGCGGAAGAATGGCATAATAAAAGCATTCGGGATCTGGATATTATCAAAATCCAATGGCGCAGTGTACCAGGTAGCGGTTAATACGGTAATGGTTACCCTGAATGGTTGCTGAGCATACACGCTGTTGCGATCAATTTGTGTTTGCGCAAAGCAGCTTACCTGTGCTTTGGTATAAAGCACCGAGCAAGTGAGGATGATCAATATGATATACCTTTTTACCATGGCGTCGCGCTTTTTTTAATATGCTTATAATAAAGCCGTTCCTGCAACAGGAAGCGCTTATGTAAAAACTCTGCCGGGTCAGCCGCAGCCCTTCTCAATAAAATATTGCTGGCCAGTTGTCCGCTTTTATCACCCGGACCTCCTTTTTGTGGCGATTGGGATTCTTTAGCCGTACGTATCTTTGTCGCCACCTCATCACTGGTGCGGTTACCGAAAGTTGGCAAATTTTTTACCCTTGTATCCGAGCTTAGTTGTTCATCGTCTGATACCGGCTTATGTTCCTTTAATGGATCATTTTTATGGCTCTTTTTTGTGGCGATAAGTTTATCATGGGTTTTACTATCGATAGATTTTACGCCATAGCGGGCAATAGAATCCGCACGGTGCTTGATCGACCGTGTGGCGGCAAGGCTTTTATCGATCTTGATTTTTAAACTTGTGTCCAATGATATGGCCTTACCGAAAGCATCTTCGGCCTCATCAAACCTGCCGAGTTTGGTTAGCGCCAGTCCGCGGTTATAATTACCTGAAGCGGTTGAATCCAACGAGAAGAGATCCGCTGCCGCGGAGTAGTTCCCGGCTTTATAATAGGCTATCGCTTTGTATTTGTCATCCTCAAAGCGGTCGGCAGCGTCATCATACTGTTTATTGTTGGATAATAATTGCCCCTGGTAATCTTTGCTATACCACCAGTCGGGATGTTTTGATTTGAGTCCGCATGATGACAGTCCGAACAGCATAAACAGCAACACACACCACTGTATGGCCCAGCCCCGCCTAAACCAGAATGCTGCGATAAGCAAGGACGGAGGGATGAGCAGCCAACCCATATCATCCCATTCTTTGCTATCCTTATTTTTTACGGATTGAAAATAGAGTTTCTTGCTGATGCGGCCCGCGATGGTTTTAACATCAGAATTATCGAGCGTTAAATAGTTGATGTGGATTTTGGCAGTATCCTGCGCGAGGTTTTGAATAACTGCCGGGTCCTGTTTTGATATCACTTTTGGATAACCCGGAATGGCTGCTCCGTTTGGTGTGGATACCAGTAGAATCTCCAGGTGATGGATGGACTTATTTATCCAGTTACTTAATTGCGCTGCCTGGTCGTTATCAATGGCATCCGTAACCAGTAATACGGTACTTGGCGCGGTTACGTGTTTCATCATGGTATCAATCTGCTCCAACAAAACCGGGGTATTGGTACCCTGCACCGGCATAATACGATTGGAGAGGCTCTGCATGTGAAATTTAATGATCTTATAATCGCCCGTAAATGGCAGTACGGGGTGCGCGGTTCCGGCATAGGCCAATAGCCCGGCGCGTACACGTGGATTGGCATCTAAAAAATCACCTATCTTAAACTTGGCCCTTTCAATACGGTTGGGCTGTACATCCTTAGCCATCATGGATCGTGAAAGGTCGAGTGCTACCAAAACAACAGCCTGGATCTTCTGCCCGGGGATCACTTTTTTCTTCCACGCGGGTCCTGCCAAACCGATTATCATGGCGCTCATGCCAATTATAAACAACAGCATGGGTATCACAATGGCCCAATGACTGCCCCTGTTAAACATATAGGGGCGAAGGGGTTTAGCTATCATTGTTTTCCATTTTTTGTGCTCCTTGTTGCCGATAAGTAACAGCAATACAATTATCGCTAAGGGAGCAAACAGGTACAAAGCCTTTGGCCTGAGGAAATGAAATGCATTCCAGTCAATATGGGTGATAATATTCTTAAGTTCGTTCCACCACACTTCCATATCAGCTGCTCCTCCTGAATAAGTTAATGGTACCGTTCAAAAACTGGAACGCAAGCGCTAGTAAAACTGCCGCGGCCAATGGATAATAGTATAGTAATACTACGGGCTTATAAGTTTCCTCGTCGTATACTACGGGTTGCAGTTTATCCAGTGTGGCGTAAACCTTTTTCAGCTGCCCCTCGTTCATCGCATTGAAATACTGGCCGCCGGTTGTGCGGGCAATATCCTTTAATGTTTTTTCATCCAGGTCATAACCGCCGCTGCCTTTGGCCTGACCGATACCGATGGTATATATCACAATGGAATCGCGCTTAGCCGCCTGTGAGGCATCCAAAGGCAAAATATCCTGCCCGCTGTCGATACCATCGGTTAACAGCAGCATCACTTTTTGTTTAATGGTATCTTGCTTAAATACATTTATGCCGTAGGCTATCGCGCTGCCAATGCTGGTCATTTGCCCGGCCATGCCTACTTCGGTTTGGTCCATGAGCCAGCTCACAGTTTCCAGGTCGGTGGTAAAAGGGGACTGCAAATAAGCATTTGAGCCAAACATTACCAGGCCTATCTGATCACTTTTGCGATCCTTGATAAAGCCCTTCATGATTGTTTTTATAGCACCCCATCGGCTTAATCGTTGGCCGCCCACATGCCAGTCGGTTGTTGCCATGCTGAAGGAGATATCGGTCGCGATGAGGAAACTACGTACTGTTTTTGTTTTTTTAGCCGGTTTACCCACATATCTGGGCGATGATGCCGCGCCAAGCAAACACAGCCAAACCAGTATTAATGTAAGCCATGAAAAAATATTCTTACGGGTTATCCATGCCCGCCTCCTGATGCGTTGGTTTGAAACCGTAGCCGCCCGTTTAAAAAACGGTACAATAAGCGCAGCACGCTTTTTATGCAACACAGGCAGTATAGCATATATAATTAAAGGCACTACTGCCAATAAAAACACCCACTTATATGCTATCTCAAATGTCATGTCTTAAATATGTTTTTTGTGTTTCTTTATCCACCGCCGGGCTTTTTTAGTAAAGGCAGTGGCTTGTTCGGTTGATACAGGTACCAATGGTTTGTAAATGCTCTGGCTCAACAGTTCATCGTCATCATTATTAAAAGACTTTTCGCGCCAGGTGGTATTAATAAATGATGTCCATTCATCGCCCCTTAGGCCCGATACTTTTCGCCTGCCGTAACGGCTCATGGCTATGCGTTTGATAAGCATATGTGTTTCATAAACCAGTTCGCCAAAAGCTTGCCGGGCCGAAAACTTATCTTCTGTATTAGCTAAAAACAGTAGTGCTTGCCTGCGGTAGCGATTGCTTTTATAATGCATAACCAGCAGGTAGATGCAAAATATCAGCAGTATCAAAGCAAGCCCCCACACAACATACCAGCCCGGCGCGCCAAAACTGAATGGCACTGGCGCGGGCTCAATTAATTTTCCTACGGGATCATCTGTAAGCTGTAGTAATTGCATTTTATTTCCTTAATATTTTACCCATCGAGTGCATTATCTGGTCCTCAATGGTTTCGGTAGTGTTAAAAAATACGATAGGTATGCGGTAGCGGCTAAACTCCTCGGTCACCTCGTGCTGGATATCGGCAAAGCTTTTCCTGAATTTTTCGCCCCATTTTCTTTTGCTGTTTTGCCAGGATATCTGGTGTTTGCCATCGCTTAAAACCAGTTTACCATCGGGCAACGCCTGGTCCAAAGCGTCATAGATATGGATAAGGATCACATCGTTATGATGGCTCATATTTCGCAGGTATTGCCGGGTTTCGTCATCTATGGTTGAAAAATCGCTGATGACTGTAACTACATAATCATGCGTTACACTAGCCTGCGTTCTTTGTAGCATGCTATTTAATAAGCCAGTATTCGGATTGGCGACTTTGCGTAATGGTAGCTTTTCGTTTCTGCTTACTACACATTGCAGCAGGTGCTGCACTACGGCTTTGCTGCGTTTGGGTGCTATAAAATCGAAGCCCTCCTCATTAAAAATAATGCCGCCTACACGATCGCCGCGCTTGATGGTATAGAAAGCGCCTATTGCCGCCGCGTGTGCCGCGGAAACGGATTTTACAAAACGTTGCGAGCCAAAGAACATAGCGCTGCTTTGATCCAGCACTATAAATGTGGGCCGTTCCTTTTCTTCATTAAAAACCTTGGAATGTGTTTCACCTGTGCGGGCGGTTACCCGCCAGTCGATATTACGGATATCGTCACCGGCTACATAATGCCTTACTTCTTCAAAATCCAGACCACGGCCTCGCAGTTTTGATGCATGCCTGCCGGCGAGTATGGAGTACACCGGATGGCTCGGCAGCAAATTGCCTGATTGCACCAGAAATTCATAGCGCATCAGATCCTGGAGCGTTGTTACAACCTCAATGGGGTATTCGGGTTTATGTTTATTGAAATTGAACATGGTTAGCAGGTATTTAGGTATAATCAGGCTACGGCTACAACCTTTAACAGCTCGTCAATTACCGCGTCGGCGCTTTTGCCTTCGGCATTGGCTTCATAACTTAATATCAGGCGGTGCCTTAATACATCATGTACAATAAAGCGGATATCATCGGGGGTTACATAGTCCCGGCCATCAAGCCAGGCTACGGCACGCGAGCATTTATCAATATTGATGGTTCCACGCGGACTGGCACCATAATTTACCCAACGCTTTAAATCTTTGCCGAAAGATTCGGGGTACCGGGTAGCGCCGATCAGGTCGGCTATATATTTTTCGGCAGGCTCTTTTACCTGCACGTTATTGATCTCTTTACGGGCATCAAAAATCGATTTTTGCGGAATCGGTTTACTCGCTGCCGGTTTGGTGTTTGATTCGGACCGAACCAAACGCATGATCTTTATCTCATCCTCGTTTGATGGATAGGTGATCAGTACTTTCATAATAAAGCGGTCGAGCTGTGCTTCGGGCAGAGGATAGGTGCCTTCCTGCTCAATGGGGTTTTGGGTCGCCAAAACCATAAATAGCGGATCCATTTTATGGGTTGTGCCGGCTACGGAAACCTGGCGTTCTTCCATGGCTTCCAGCAACGCGGCCTGTATTTTCGCGGGGGCACGATTTATTTCATCGGCCAAAATAAGGTTACTGAATATAGGGCCGGGTTGAAAAATAAATTTCTCCTTATCCTGCGACTGATAGATCTCCGTTCCGGTAATATCAGACGGCAGCAGGTCGGGTGTAAATTGGATACGGCTTAAATTGCAGTCGAGGTTTTTGGCGAGGCTTTTTACTGCGCGGGTTTTTGCCAAACCGGGCAAGCCTTCCAGCAATACATTACCATCGGTAAGCAGGCCGATTATAATTTTAGTGATCACATCTTCCTGCCCAATAATACTTTCGGCCATGCGGCTTTTAAGTTCCAGTATTTGTTCTTTTGCTGTCATAGGTGGACGTTTTTTTGGTATAAAACAACCATACATCCCGGTTTAAAGGATGTATGATTGTTTGTGGATATGTTTTAGTTCATGCTGAACTATACAGATCAGTTTTTCATTTGCGGAGGAGGAATCGTTTTCATAACATCGTCAATAGAGAACGATGCAGGTGCCTGTCGTGGTGGGAATGCCTGGTAAGTTGCCATATATCTAGCTACTTTTTCAACAGCAGGTAGTATCAGGAAAGCATGTTTTACAGCCCAATCTTCCCAGGCCGCCGAATTACCCGGAGCATATTCGTAAGGATCGCTGAGCAGGTCAACAAATATTGGCGCTCTCATTTTGGTCATAGGCACACGCCACACTTCCATGCCGTGAGCATCTTGCCTGGCAAACGAATATTTAAAACGATCATCCCTGTAAGCTACCAGGTTGCCATCGTCATCAAAATATACAAATTCATGTCGCAGTGTGCCGGTTTTGCCACTTAGGTATGATACCTGGTTGTAGCCATCCAGATGCACTTTAAAGCTTTTGCCGGCTTCGGTAACACCTTTAGTTGCAGACGTTGCAATATTTGGATCACCACCTGCTGCAGCCACTAAAGTAGGCAGCCAGTCTTCGGCAGAGAATAAACCGGTAAAGTTAGTGCCTGGCTTGATAACTCCCGGCCAGCGGATAAGTGCAGGTACCCTGAATGCACCTTCAGTTTCCATGTCTTTTTCACCTTTGAAAGGAGAAGCTCCGGCATCAGGCCATTGGTTTTTCATAGCGCCGTTATCGGTACTGTAAATTACAATGGTATTATCGGCGATATGGTTATCATCCAAAAACTTAAGCAGGTCGCCCACCATCGCGTCATGCTCGGTCATACCATCGGCCTGTAAACCTAAGCCGGTTTTACCATCAGATGATGGTTTTAAGTGAGTATAAACGTGCATACGGGTGCTGTTGAACCATACGAAGAACGGTTTTTTAGCTTTTACCTGTGTGGTCATAAAGTTTATGGCGGCACCGTAAAACTCCTCGTCAACAGTTTCCATACGTTTTTTGGTAAGGGGGCCGGTATCCTCTATTTTACCATCGGCAGTAGAATGGATCACACCACGGGGGCCGAATTGTTTCTTAAATGCAGGATCTTTTGGATAATCCGGATTTTCTGGTTCTTCTTCTGCATTCAGGTGGTAAAGGTTACCAAAAAATTCATCGAAGCCGTGCGCTGTTGGCAAATACTTATCAGCATCGCCCAAGTGGTTTTTACCAAATTGCCCGCACATGTATCCAAGTGGTTTTAAAAATTCGGCAATTGTTGGATCTTCTTTTTGCAGGCCTACTTTTGAGCCGGGTAAACCAACTTTAGTTAAGCCGGTACGGAAAGGACATTGCCCGGTTATAAAAGCGGCACGCCCTGCAGTACAGCTTTGCTGGCCATAGTATTGTATAAATACGCCGCCCTCATTACCAATACGGTCGATATTAGGGGTCATGAAACCCATAAGGCCACGACTGTAAGCGCTTATGTTCGACTGGCCAATATCATCCCCGAAAATTACAAGGATGTTTGGTGGTTGTTTTTGGCCCATTGCATTCCCTGCAAAAGCCAAGGCCAGCGCAGCCGTCATGATGAGCTGGCGTTTACTTCGATTTTTAAACATTGACATGGTTATTCATTTAAGTGATAAATTTTATTGATTGTTCAGTTTACAGCGATTGGAAAAATCCGCTACACAAAGTAAGTGCACGAACAAGGGTAAATTCGATTTTGGAAGGGGCAATCCTGTTGCAGTTTTAAATATGCAACGTTGTTTATGACTATATGGCAATAATGTTTAGACATATATTGAGATACATTGGCGATAGATACAAACAGGCAGTTGTAATGAGTTGGAAAGCCATATGTAAGTGATGGATTTTTAGGGGCCGTACTCAAAAGCAAACCCCAGTTGCATTGCAACGGGGGTTAAATCAAACTAAATTTTAATTGTTAATGTATGTTTAACTAGTGTAAATGGTGTGTTTTATTTATTTGGTTGCTGTGCCCTGAACATTTACTACTTCGTACTGGTCCTTGCCGTCTATTTTCACTGGTTGGTAATAGGTTTCGCCAACTTTTACATAGGTTACATCACCCACTTTCGTTTCGGTGCCGCCTGCGGGTAGGTTCGCCACTACAACACCGGCAGTTGGGGGCACAACGGTATAGCCCTTGTCGCTTTTTTCGTAATAAGTTCCTCCATAGTAATAATTGTTAGTTTGGTTTACCACCACCGTTTGCGCGTTTGATGGGATTGTTGTAACCGTTGCGCCAACCGGAGCTGCTACTACGGTGTAACCACCACTACTCGGTGCGTAAAATACCCCCTGATCATAGTGATATTGCGCGTTAGCCACCGATACAATTATTGCTGTTGTAGCAAGCGCGGCTATGAAAAAGCCCCATGGGTGATAAACCGGCCCCCAGGCGTAAGGGTGGTAAGGGTGATAATAATATGGGTGGAAACTATAATAACTGCGGCCCCCATATACATAAGGTGGCCTGGTGTATGCATGGATATTATTTTGCCTTACCACTGTATTATGGCTGTTATTAACATTAACATTTACGGTTGTATTACCACTATTGATGTTGGTTTTATTGCCGCCATTAATATTGGTTTTGTTATTACTATTGTTTCCGTTATGACCGTTATTATTATTGGCATTATTGTGGCCATTGTTATTATTATTGGGCTTGTTGTTATTATTGTTAGGTCGATTATTTTCGTTATTCGGCCTGTTATTATTTCGACTTGAATTATTGGTCCGATTCCTGGTTTGGCCGCCCCTTGTGCCAGCGCCTCCACCGCCAACCCTGCCCCCTCTACGTTGCGGCAAAGCGTATGAGTTACCGGCACTAATAGATATTATTAACAATACTGCCACAACTGCCCTGCCTGCTGCCGACAGCTTTTTTATGAATCTTTTCATATTTATAATTATTAGATAATTGACCTGTTGATATTTTACTCAAATAAAAGACTGTTTGGGCATATAAGCATATATACGAGGGAGCAGACTTGTTGCATATTTAAAAATGGAACTTAACAGGAGCGTAACAAGCAGCGCCACCCAGATTATCAATTAGCTGATGAGTCTTCAGGCGCTTTCTTTTCCCCCAAAATCAAATTTTTTAGCCTTGGCAGCACATTATTAAATATGATGTTAACCTGTATGGCATTATAACTGTCAGAAACATCGGGCCGGGGCAGGTATTCGTTACTATAGGTTAACTCTATCTGTAAATTGGCAGTAACCCATAACCAAATCCAGCGGTGATCCTGTTACGATCGAAAAGCTGTGGGCCGCTTACTTTGCTGCTTGTTTTAAACATAAGTTCTTCCGATCCTATGCCGTAAATTATATGTTTACCAAGCGTTGGACCGTTAAAAGGATACACAATTTTTATCTGCCCTCTTAAACGGTCAACCGCTTCATAAACACTATCGGTATTGTATATATGGCGGTCCTCAATACGCCATCGTGTTGTTATTATGGCACGCCTGCGTTCTATATAATAAATAGCCTGCATAGCGCTCCGCCATTCAGGTGCCTGCCGCTGGTTTATTTCAGGTAAATTGTGATTGTAGTAATACGCGTAAAAAAATGAGAATTTCCATTTATCATTCATCGCAAAATGCACCCATAGCCTGCCATATACCTGCCCTAAGTTGCTCAATAAATTATCGTGGCCTGGTAAGGTGGTCCAGCTTTGGCCCGCGTTAAACTCCAGCGCCCATTGTCGGCTCAGGTCGTGGTTAAAATCAAACTCGTTATTAGCCTGGGTATAACCCTGTGTTTGTGCCTGAACTTTTAAGACGGCCAGATTTATAATTAATAATGCCAAAAAGAATATTAGCCCGGTTCTCATCTCTATGCTAAATGTGATCTTATCAGTTCTTCCCGAGGATAGTTACACTTGCCTTACCTTTTAAAATACCCTGTGTATCGTACCAGAAATCAATCTTTTTTATCTTTCGATCTTCAATGCCACTTAAATTAATTGCATCGCTTTCGCCGCCATTGGGTATATCATTGATCAGCTCAATGTTATCGGGCGCCCCGCTATCAAAAGTTATAACCAGTTTAATAAGCCTGAGTGCAGTTCCGGTTACTTTTAGTTTGATACTTTGAAAACTATTATTAGGTGCTTTCACTACAATGCCGTCATGGTCAGTTGTGAATTTTAATTGCGTTGTACCTATTATTTGCCAGCTATCAACAGCGCTTGCATGAGCCATGGTTACATTGTTTAGCGCAAATGCCAGCATTATATAAGTAATAAATATTTTCATGTACGGTTATTTTGATAGCCCATTTGTATTGTTAAAGTTTAGTAACGGTGTGAGTGTAAATACTGTCTTATCCCTTTTTAATCAAAATGTTTTCCTGTGCGTGATGTGGTGTATGCCAGTAAGCACAAGGTGAATTGCCCCGCCAATGGACCGGTGTACGTATTTGCCATGAATTTTTCAGGAACAATCAGCGCCTGTTATTTCTTTTCCGGTGCTGTACTGAATATATGCGCAACAGTTATAAATACAGTATTGCCCTGGAAACGGTTAACAGCGCTAAACTCATCAAACCAGCGTACGCCAAATAACATTCTTGATTTTGTTAACAATATATTACTCTCAAGGCCGAGCGAGTAGATATGATCCTGGCCGGGAGTAATGTAAAAGTTAGGGAAGTTATTCAGCGGGATCTCATCGTTGGTTGTTTTAAACTGAATGTAGTAAACCACACCCGCTTTTATGATTGACGACGGGATCTTGGTGCCGTTAAACGTGTACCAGGTTTTACCCAAGCCTCCTTCAAGTGTGAGGTTGTCGCCGGTTTTTACGTTGGTGTTTTTCTTGTCACCATTTATTTCATAAGATAATAATGTGGAGAAGGCGATGCTGCCTTTCGGATCAAGGCGAAGCGTAGTGCCACCCTGAAATTCATTGCCCCACATACCCAAACCGCTGTTATCAGATCCGCCAAACGCAAACTTACCAGTTGGGATATATAGGCCGTAACTGAAATTGAAATCGGCAGGTTTGCTATGCCAGCCTAATTGAAATGGTTGAACGTAGGTATCGCTATAAGCAAATCCGCTTTTTGTATTTGCGTAGTTTCCCTGTATGGTGTTTTCAGCAAAAGGTAATAATATACTTGCGCCATAGTTACCGCCTAATATTTTAAGATTACTTACATAAGTACCACCCACGGCAGTAAGAAACATGTTAAGATTAGGGTTAGCAACGGATGTATTACCACTGGCATTTTTTAAAGAGTTGGTATTATAAAAGTAAAATGGAACTGCCAGGGTAAAGGTTTCGGCAGGTGCTTGTGTACCTGCATCAAGGCCTACACCGCCTAATAGCCTGTCGGCCTTTAATTGCGCAAAGCTTTTTTGTGAATTGATGAGCAGCAGAAAACAACCCGCTAATATTGAAATGGTAATTTTGTTTTTCATGATATCCATTGTTTAGTGAAACAAAGGAACGCACTTCTTATAAAAATGAATGGTTTTTGGGCCCGACGTTGGTTGCATATTTAAAACTGAAACAATACGCAGCAGTTGAAGTGTATTTATTGAAAAATTTGGATAGCACTCTGCGTTTACAGGGTTTGTTAAACTTTCTTTTTTCGGTGTATCACCCGCATGCCTGGCTTCCTCACTTTGTTTTTAGTAGGTAACATCAAATACAAGAGCGTACAAAAGCGCTTAAACTTTATTAAAAATGTATGATATAAACCCTTGTTAATCATTTTTTGAGGGATCAGCAACCTTGGTTAGTAAACTGGATTAATTGGTACCCGATTAATAGTACAAAACAAGTATACATTTTGGAACCGGGCGGATATTTTGCCGGAAAAGAAGTTTCATTTTTAAATGTAGCACAAATCAGTTTTTAAAAAAGAAACAGGATATTATTTGTGCAACATATTTATGTTTAATTCAAGGGAATTAGGATATATGTACACCAAAGGCCAATAAATAGTTTAAATACCTAAAAAAGTTATTACGAACAAGCCATTATGAGTATTATTCATACATTAAGAATGTACGGTTTCGGGGTGGGCCTCAATAAGTTTATTTGCCACGGCTTCACTAAATTTGGCATAGTCCTTTTCGGTTTGCCCGGCATAGCTTACCGCAAAATCGGTCAGTGCTTCTGCAAATACATCATTATTGCCGATATAGCCCGTAACCTCCGGCGACATGCCGCTTTTTGCATGTGATTTTGCCAGCGCCCAACCGCATAACAAGGCATAGTTGGCGAAAATATCAGGTGTAAAGTTGTCGATATTGGCGGTAGCCTTCATATCGCGTAGCTGCCGTACATAAAAATCACGGCCGAGCGGTCCGCGACTCCATCCTAAAAAAATATCACTAACGGTTTGCATCAGCCGTTGCCCGTTTACAATGCGTTCGCCATGATTTTTATAAGGCGTTTGCCCGGCATATTCTTCCAATACAGAACTACTTGCTTCCTTAAATTGCAGTATCAGGGCATCGTCGTCCTCAGCGGTAAACAGCGCGATAAAGCATCTTGTGCCAATGCTGCCAACACCTACTACTTTTACAGCTACATCAACCAGCCTGTATCGTTTCAGTAATGCCCGTTTATCGTCGGATAATGTTTTGTAGTATTTATCAAAAAATGAATGTGCCTTATTTATAAGGTCATCAACATTAGGCGGATGATAAATTAAGGGAGGGTCATCAATTATCCTTCTTTTACCGGTCTCTAAAACAGATACCTTAGGGAAAACATATTCATGCGACCTTCGTTTGGCCTTGTCTGCGGCGGCGGTTATGCTTTTGGTGAATTTTACCTCATTTTTAAATAGCTTAATAATGGTTTTTTTATCGAGCGTGCTATACCATATATCCAACTGATGCATAGTTGAATATTTACGCATTTTTAGCGCATACATTTTTGCAGTATCTAATACGGCCTTTTTTATGACCTTTTCATCAAACCCTTTAAAGCGCCCTGCAATATATATGCTTGCCGTTAGCCTTTTTAAGTCCCACTCAAATGGGGCCTGCAGGGTTTCATCAAAGTCATTAATATCGAATACCTGGTTTCGTTCAGGTGTTCCGTAACCGCCAAAATTGAACAGATGGCAATCACCGCACGATTGCACATTTATGCCTGAATTTGGTGTGTGCGAAAGATCCTCGGCCATAATGTTAGCCGTGCCTCTGAAAAATGCGAAAGATGATTGCAGCATACGCGAATGCCTGATAGGTACAAGTTCAGGTACACGATCTTTATTTGAATCGATAATAAGCTGCACTGGATCCTTCCGATCGCTGGCGGCATACGCAGTACTTTTATGTGCCTCGCGAGGCGTTTGCAGGCGTTGGCTTTTGCCATACGCTATCCGTTCGACCAAAGTGGGTAACGGATCCCAAAGCTTTCTTTCCTTTTTCATACTGTTCAATCGGAAAAACAAAAATAAACTAGCCAGAGCGAAAGTATTTATAAACGCAGACTTAATGTGTTGCAAATTAAAACGTGGAACATTATTTGGTTTAAGAATGATCTGTAACTGCCGAAAATATAAAGTGCTATGTATTTTATAAATCTAACCTAAAGCTTTTGCGATTATGCCCGAAAGGTATATATTTGCACTCCCATAATAACAGGGGGATTAGCTCAGCTGGTTAGAGCGCTTGCATGGCATGCAAGAGGTCATCGGTTCGACTCCGATATTCTCCACCTGATAATCAAGGCTTTACGAAAATTCGTAAGGCCTTTTTTTATTATGGGACTACTATGGGATTACCCTCTTGCATTTTTGCATGCACCATTTGAACTTTATTGACTCTTGTAATAGTAAACATCCCGGCTGTGATCAACCCAAACAATGCCAGCAGCAAGCAACTTTTTATACATTTTTCCAGCAGTTTCAGGTACTCTTTGCTCATTCGGGTAAACAGGATAAACCAGTGAGCTTGATACAATTGGCTTATTATACAAATTATACAAGATAGGCAACATTGACCCAAAAATATTCTTCTTCGCGAGTACCGGGTTATTATTCCGATCTTGGTACATTACCCTTACTTCGTTATCCGATTCAATTAACTTAATTATGTATGGCTGTCCGCTATCGCCATCCGCCTTTATAGTAAGTTCATCAACAATCAAGTTATTATACGCACCCACAGTTCTTTCATAAGTGTAATCCCTGGGATTACCACTCTCATCATCTAAAATAATTTTCATTACTATAAAAATACTTCATTGGTGTTCAATTATGAATGCCATTAATTCTTTTTGAAAAAAAGATGCCATCCGAGTCGGATAAACTCGGATTACCAGATAGTAAATAAGCTCAATCTTTGTCAAAAAATTTAATTGTTATGGCAGCTAATGATGCAAAGAGAACGAATAATCAATCTCCGGTATTTGCTAACCAGTTAACTACCGTTGAAGATCTGATCAATTTTAAAAGAGAGTTGCTTTCAGAAATTAAGCAACTTATTTCAACCCATACCAGTCAGCCAGTGAAGCGATGGCTGAAATCATTCGAGGTTAAGGAACTGCTTCATATTTCGACAGGGACATTACATAATCTCCGTACTAACGGTACGTTGCCTTTTACGAAAATCGGGGGAGTAGTATTTTACGATATGGTCGCAGTGGAGCAAATCCTGGAAAAGCACACCACATTTCAAAAGGTACCTAAAATATCAAAACATCAATTTGGGAAATGAAAATAGCAGCGAAAAAGACAGACTGGTTAGACAGCCATTTATACCTATCTCACAAATTCAACGCCGAATTGAAAGTTCACGGCATCTATACATTAGGCGATATTGAAGAGGTTACTTTATATGCCTTGTTAAACTTTAAAACTATTACTATTCCGAGATTGAAGCGCATTGTTTTCTTTATGCGAATGCACGGATTACAATTCAAAAAAGATATAGTACATCAGTAAATGGTTATCTAGTTATTAAAAATTAAACATCATGGCAAAGATCATCACATTGGCGCATCAAAAAGGCGGCGTAGGCAAAAGTACGCTGGCTTTAAACCTGGCATTATGCTTTAAAGATCAATTAAGGGTTGCTCTTATCGATTCCGATGTACAGGGAAGTATCTATCACCTGAAAGAGGAATTTCCGGAACTGGATATTTTAGCTCCTGACAAAATAGGTGAAATTCCTAAGCTTGATTACGACCTCATTATCGTTGATACCCCTCCATATTTATCCAATCGCCTGAAGGAACTATTTGGTTATTCAGATTATGTCTTGGTGCCAACAAAGGCTGGTTTTTTCGACGTCATGGCAATAAAATCAACTTTGGCTTTGATTAAATTTTCCCAGGCCCAAAATCAAAATTTAAAAGCAGGAATTGTACTCAATATGTTAAAGCCAAGATCTGGCATAACAGCGGAAGTGGTCGAATTATTAAATACACTTGGAACACCATTACTAAGAACTCACATTTTCGACCGGGTTAGCTTTGCAAGATCTTCCATGACCTCCGGCGTCTTTAAAAGTACGGATCAAAAAGCCATTGAGGAAGTTGCTTTTCTGGCAGAAGAAATTGTTGACCTGATAAGTGAATAAATGTTCATTTGAACAAGACAGCAACTGGAGAAATATAGGCTGTTACAAATGAACAATTGAATAAAGCTCCAATCGAAGCAATGTTCCTTTATTCATTTATACAACTATTCAAATGTTCATTGCTGCATTTATAGATAACTGCAAATGTTCACTAAGGATAATCATTATGGAAGATTATAAAAAAAAGCTGGGTTCTTTAGCAGATAAGATTAAGAATGAAACACCCAGAACACCAATTCAGGAGGTTCAACCCATAAAGCCATTAAGCCCACCGGTTGAGGAGGAAGAGGCCCGCTTTAACAACTGGATTCCTAAGGATTTGAAGAAAAAGGTGAAGGCCTACGGCGTTCAAAATGACATGTCACAAAAGGACATCACCATACAGGCCCTACAGAGTTTTTTACACGATAAAGGGAACTAGCAGCAGTGATTCGTACGAGGTCATTGGCATAAAGGGTGGAATAAAACTGCTGTCTTCTTGCAGTTAGCAAGATGTACGTTTGTGTCACAAACGAAATCTTGCCCTCCTTTCCGAAGTCAGTCGGGGTCACGATCAAACGCTCCGGAGTCGGTTTGATTAACATTGAAATTATGAATGAGCTAGAGGAAAATCGAAGCAGATGGCTAAACATCCGTTTAAAGCCGGATGAATACAAAGCCCTGGAAAAGCGGTTTAGCAAAACAGCTTTCCAGACCATGAGCGAATATCACCGTGCATTGTTGCTGGGTGATCCTGTGACCATAATCCACCGGGACAGATCCATGGATGAAGTTCTCGAAGAATTGATCTTGTTGCGGCGTGAGTTGAATTTTGTTGGCACCAATTTAAATCAGGCCGTGAGGAACATTAACAGTGCGCATGGTTTTCCGGATACCCGGTTATGGCTGAATTTGCTATCCATCATAAATGGAAAGCTGGAACCATCCATCAACCAAATCAAAGAGGAAGTGAATAAATATGCTGATCTATGGTCGCAAAAATTGAAAGCGGAAAAAGCCTGAAGGGCGCTTTAAACTATAATGAAAATAAAGTCGGGCAAGGAAGGGCCGAACTAATTGCTGCCAGCGGATATGCCAGGGACCATGATGGCTTGTCATTTTACGACAAACTTTTCCGGTTAACAGATCTGGCAGCGCGGAATCTGCGCACGAGGACCAACACCTTACACCTGTCGCTGAATTTTGACATAAGTGAAACCATAGCTACAGAAAAAATGGTGGCAATTGCAGACAATTATATGAAAAGGATCGGATTTGAAAACCAGCCTTATTTAATCTACAAGCACTTTGATGCCGGGCATCCGCATATTCATATTGTCTCGACAAACATAGAAGCAAATGGAAAAAGGATCAGCCTGCATAAAATTGGAGAGTTAAAATCTGAGCCGGCAAGAAAAGCAATTGAATTGGCATTTGATTTGGTTCAGGCCAGCAGTAAAGAAATTAAAGCTGAGCAAGTCGACAATTTGAAACCGCTGGAGTACGGCATAACTGATACTAAAAGGGCCATAACGAATGTTGTCAATTCAGTTGCCAAATCCTATAAGTTCACCAGTCTGCCCGAATTTAACGCTATCCTCGGCTTATTCAATGTCACCGCAGATAAAGGCTCAAAGGAATCAGTGATGTATAAAACCGGCGGTCTACGTTATTGGGCAATCGATAGAAATGGACAAAAGATGGGGGTACCTATCAAAGCCAGCAGCATTTATTTAAAGCCGACATTAAAATTGCTCGAAGACAGATTCAAGCTGAATGACGCTTTAAGAAAACCTTTTAAGGAGCAATTAAAATCAAAAATTGGCAAGGTTTTACCCCGAGCCCTTTCTTTAGTACAATTCAGAGAGGCGCTTGGCAAAGCCGGGGTCTCCGTAATTATCAGGCAGAACGCCGACGGCAGGGTTTACGGGCTAAGCTTTATAGACCATTTAAATAAAACCATATTTAATGGCAGTGACCTGGGTAAGAGTTATAGCGCGGCTGCAGTGCTTAATTCATTCCGATATAAATCGGCCGATACCAGGGCTCCATTATTTGAACCTTTTAATGCAAAGTACGAGCGGTCTGGGATCAGTGGTGGTCAATTCTTTGAAAAAGCTCATGGGCATTCATTATTGGATGATCTTTTAAACCCTTACGATCCCGGTGCTCACTTACCTGATCCGTTCGGGCCGAGGAAGAAAAAGAAAAAACGCAGGAATTTAAATCTTTAAAAATCACAATCATGCAAACCGGGGAGAACGAACAAGCGCTTCGAAAAATTATAGACTTTACCAGGTTATTAAGCATCCTGGTTTTACTGCTGCATTTCTACTTCAGCTGCTACGGCGCATTCAATGAATTGCATTTCACCTATTCTGTAGTGAACAGAGTACTGGCGAACATTTACAAACTTTCCGTTTTTAAAAGCATCCTGATGGCTAAATCGACCGCGCTTGGGTTTTTGATCATTTCACTCATAGGAACAAAAGGTAAAAACTTGCCCCGGAATCAGGTGGTCTGGTTCATCAGAATCTCCAACGGGCCCGTTCATAACATTGTATTTTATATGGAATATCATTTTTGTTATCCGCAGGTATCAGCTTTCCCAAGGCGTTCCAGCTTTCAGCTTCCTGTTGCTGATGGTTTATTTTATGATAATAGTCAATGATCTGTATAAAACAGGCTTTTGCATGGGAGAGCCTGCCGGCCTGCGCATCACAAGATGCGGTTAGTGCCAACGTTTTATTTCTCCATTCAATACGGTGTAAATCTTCACTCAATTTCAGCGCCTGGTTCAAAAAGGTATAGGCGCTGTCTAAATCTTTTTTATTTTCATTAGGTTTGTCGATGTAATATCCACTTAATGCCAACAGCAGTTTAATTCTGCCAGTGTCGGGACGGCAGCTTTTAAGCAACATCATTTGAGCGGACACAGTATCGCTGCGGGTCAACTGGGCAGCAGTCCGTCCGGGAATTGAAAATATGAATAAGCAAAGTATAAGTGTCTTAATCATAGCCAATAATTACTAACTGTCCAACAGTTTGAAAACGAATGATAATTGTGTGCCGAAATCATTTTCCATTATTAATTTACCCTGCAACTGATCTGATAAGCCTTTTATCAAATTTTTGCCCAATGTATTTTTGTAATCGAATAACTCAGGTAAGCCAACCCCATTATCTTTTATAATTAATGTTATGCTGTTCTCCATATCCCGGTTCAACCGGATCAATACGTTTCCCTTCTTTTTGATCGGGAAAGCATACTTAATCGCATTCGTAATCGCCTCGCTGATGATTAATCCCAGGGGCATGGCCCAGGCCAAATCCAGCATTATGGGCTGGGCTACTATTTGAAAGTCGATCGTGTTATCAAGACTAAATTCTTCTCTTAGATAAATTACCAGGTCCTCTATATATTCCTTGATATTTATTGATGATGAATCTTCGGAACCATTACTTTTTTTATTAATTAAGGAAATCGCGTATATACGCCGCTGTATATTTTTTATGGCCTCTGACGCATCGTAATTAGATACGTATGCAGATTGCATATTGAGTAAACCCAAGGTTGTCTGAAGATTATTGTTCACCCGGTGATTGATCTCATTATGTAAGCGTTCATTTTCGGAAAGCAGCCGGCCTTGCTCATTATTCAGGTGCTGTAACTCCTCTTTTATTTTAAAAATGGAAATATCTTTGGCATCAATTTCCAACTGGTGCCTGATTATAGCGGCCTTGCGGCACTGTTTATTCAGATAACGATAACGGTAGGTTTTCGCTAAAAAAAAGCATATAACTAACCCAAGGATTATTACTACACCAACCCAAACGGTATTTTGTGTAAACTGAAACATTAAATGGTTTTTGGTTTTAAAATTGAGGCCAGTATATTATATAGCAGGCTTTCGCTAATACAATGCCAGTTTGTAATGTATTGTAATACAGCTTAGTATTCTGTATGATACGATTTTAGTCACTTTATATCGCTATTTTACAATGCGCAAAGCAAAATATGGGGAAGGAAATATGTAAGAGGCCGGTTGATCAGCACTATAGTTGAAAAACTGCTGTTTTCACTTCTGGTGGTAGTGTAAGATGTCAATCTTTGTTATTTAGCGATATATCACGGGCTTTTCTTTGTCTTTCTTATTTAAGTTATTGTAATTGAGGTGTTTATGATTGGGCATGTTATTGGCGTGTATGTTGTGAATCAGCTATGGACAAAAATAAATTACCCGGAAAAATTAAACAATACCTTCAGCTAACGCTGGACAAAACGGCTTTTGAGCGCGTTAACGCACTTGTGAAAACTGTCCGTAAGATCGCTGAAAATTACACGCTTAACGATGAGGAAAGCGCGGTACTTCAGTCAGCCGCATGGTTTGACAAGCGGCCGGATTTGGCGCTTAAATTTCTACAAGAGGAAAAGGTAAACCAACAACTAGCCGATCAGATTAATCATCTCATTAGCTTCGGGGACGTTCCTTCTGAACTCGCTGAAATGATCTTTTCGGATGCGGTGACTGCTTCTTTTGGTGAAAGAGGGTTCAAAAAGAGAATGGAAGAGGACACGGCCCGTAAGGGGCAGACTAAACAGGAGTGGCTGACCGGGATGATTGCAACTTTGTCTGCTCACCATTATTACACAGATTATGCTTTACAGAAGCTGGAAAACAATAAAAAAGAGAACTTGGCTAAGATGGGAAGCTTGTTGAAAGCGAATGAAACGGCATTAAAAAAGGAACGACCGGAAAGGGCTGTAGAGATGATGTTTAAGATCAGCGCTTCAAATCATCAGCATTTAAGCAGCATGGCTGATAATAAAGCGCATATACTGATTACCGTTAATTCCATCATCCTGTCGATATTAATCAGTGTTTTATTACGAAGACTTGATGAAGACAGCTACCTCGCGTATCCGACATTTATTCTATTAACGGTGAGCCTGGTTTCTATAATCATAGCTATCATAGCCATTAAACCTGTTGTACGTGACGGCGTAAGTCATGCCGGAGGTTTTGAGGAAAGCAAGCAAAACCTGCTTTTCTTCGGTAATGTATCTGTGATGAAATTAAAGGATTTTACGGATAGGATACTATCTGCGATTGACGATAAGGATAAAATATATTTAATGCTTATCCGAAACGCTTATTTGCACAGCGTAGTGCTGGGCAGAAAATCACGTCTGCTTAAAATCGCTTACCACATATTTATGTACGGCCTGATTATATCTGTCGTAGCTTTTATCGTGGTTTCGGCAGTACATACGCCGGAATCACCTGCTGCTGTGCTGCACACGCTGGCCGCCCCAATACACTTAAAAACAAAGTGAGCAGATAATTACTGGCGATGGGACATAATTATGATCATTCTTGTAACGGAATGCAAGCGATTTACCTTCTATGAACAGCTTTCAGCATCGGATCCCTTCAGTCATTGATTATTTCCACTTCAAATAACGTGTTCCTGTTCCTGCTGGCTTGCTCTGAATGTGACGGTCAATAGTGTTCCGGACGTCCCCTGGAAATCCAATGTCCCGTTTATTTGTTCAGTAAGACCCTTGATAAGATTTATGCCCAGGGAATTAGCTGGTTCGAAAAAAATGTGCTCGGGAATACCTATGCCATCATCTGCTATTGAAAATTTGATATTGTCGTCCAAATCTGCTTCAAATCTTATCGTTATACGGCCTTTCCTGTTTCCCGGGAAGGCATATTTGAGGGCGTTCGTTACGGCTTCGTTTATAATTAAACCGATCGGTATGGCGATAGCCGTGTCCAGTTCAATGGATTGAATCTTTAAATCTACCTTAATCTCCTCCGACTTTTGAAAACTTTCCTTTAAATAGATCAGCAGTTCGTTGATATAAGTCTTCATATTGATCATCGCTATACTGTCAGACCTATACAAGGTTTGATGAACCAGCGACATAGAGTGCATACGTCTCTGACTATTTTGAATGGCATCTATTGCATCGGTGTTGGAAAGATAGCTGCTTTGCATATTTAATAGGCTCATGGTGGTCTGCAGACTATTTTTGACACGATGATGAATCTCTCTTAGTAACCATTCCTTTTCAGTAAGAAGATGGCGTTGTTTTTCGTTCAGCTCACGCAGCGAGTTGTTTTGTAAGTCTATTTCAAATTGTTTTTTTTGAAGTTTCAGGTTGCTGCGTTTGTTACGCCGATAGCCATTGTAGCCTACGAATAAGATGATCAGCAGGAATAATCCACCCAGCAGTATTAAATTGCGCTGCATACTTACTTTTTGATAAGCGGAATGGTCCTCCTGCTCCCGGCTTTGCAGGCTAAGGATGGATTTTTCTTTTGCAGCCGTTTCGTACCGCACTGCCAGTTCAGATATTTGCCGGCTTTTAGTTTCGTTATAGAGACTGTCGTTTAATTGGGCATGCTTTTCAAAATGATTTATGGCTGCCAAATAACCACCTGAAGCAGAATCAACTTTAAACTCGATTAAATGAGCATGACTTATATCGATCGGGCTAATCATATTTTGGTCGAGTTTAAAGAACTTATCTGCGTAAACCCCTGCTTTTTTGTATTGCTTAAGACTTAGGTACATATCGCATAACTCACCATAATCGCTTACATAAGCCTGGACGTCGTTAATCAATTGTTCTTTAAAGATCTGGCTATCTATTTTTAATACTTGAACATAGGATTGCTCAGCGTTATCATATTGTTTTAATGCTGTATAGCATAAAGCGAATGATTTATCCATCATCCGGTTTTCAGGTAATAAAAGCGGCGATAAGGTTTTCTTCTTTGATTTTAAAAACAACAATGCTTCATTACCTCTGTGCATAGCAATCAACGTGCGCACATAGGCCATGTACATGCGGTAATCAACGTTTATTGCACTTTTTTTAAACGCAAAACCTTTTTGATAAAAAACCAGGCTTTTGTCAAACAGATTGAGGTCGAAATAAACCTGTCCGAGTTTATAGTAGGCCAGTTTCTGCCGGTATATATCGGTCGGGTCGTCTAAAGTTTTGACGGCCTCTATCCTGTAAAACAAATCCTGCCGCAAATCTCCGCGCAACTTACTGATGTCACCAAGTGAGCTATATACATAAAAAAGATGTCTGTTATGAATTCCTTTGGATTGGGCTACTATTTGAAGATATTCTGTTTCAGCCAGGTCAAGCTGTCGCCGGTTAATGTCCTCGTTTGCCGTTGCTCTCAATACTTCCAGTGCATCCGTAGTACTGTTTAATTTTTTTAATCTGAGAAATGCAGTGAAAAGAATATCCCTTTTTACCCTGATTCCAGCTGTGTCCCTTGACGGCAGACAGATTCCGTATCTCATCCAGGCCATAGCTACATCCTTTTGTTGGTTCGCAATTCTATAATTATTAATTGCTGACAAGAAACAGGCTTTTCCGCGCGCGAGATCATTTTCCCTGAAATAGGCTTCACCAAGTAATTTAAGCGTTTCGTTTTTCCATTTCCCGCTATGCAATTTGATACTCAACTGCATTGCCGGTCCGAAAAAGGCGAAGGCACTATCAATATCGGTTTTTAACGCCCCCGGCTTTCCTAAATAATGGTAACCTAATTCAAGCTGAAGTTTGATCCTGTTAGTGTCAGTCTTAGTGTGCGCGAGAAGTTCCAACAGATCTTTTGGGGGCCTGTCATTACGGGGTTGTGATCGTACCAAAATTGATTGACAGATCATCAGGACGCTGATCAGAATTATCTTAGAAACTTTCATCATTTTCATATTAAAACTGCCGCGTGCTTATTAAAGTAATGAACGGAATTTGCACGGCTTTTCAGGCCGACTGCATTTCGGCTCAGATCGACGCTTGCGTTCATCAACCTGACATTCCTTTCAAAGCTAAGAAAGTATTTGACTACTAGTCTTATATGAATGTAAGCATTTGAATATTGATTGCTCACCCTTTAAAGATTACACGTCGATTTTCACAGACATTCAATAAATAGTCGTTTCAATAAAGACCATTTATATGTCTCATTTGACGATACTCAATGGTTAAAACAGGGTTTGTTTCCGTGAAAATGCGATATATCATTAATTTTTTTCGACTGAAAATTTATAATTAACTGATATATAGGTAATTAATGCTAAGGCATGTGTTTTGGATTTACAGTCTAAAGAAAATTCAAAGTGTTTCAAAATTTAATCAAAAGTATTATGAAAAGTCTTACAAAAATCTCTGTTATGTTCTTCGCTTTGCTGGCCATGGGAATTAAGGCAAAAGCACAAAATTCAGCTAATGCCGGCAGCTCCGATAAAGGTGTTATTTACAGTGTCGGGGCCGATGGAGGTCTATCCATCGGAAGCTTCAAAAACCTCTACAAAACAAATATAGGAGGATCGTTACAGGCGGATATTCCTGTAGTTGAGCAGTTTTACGCAACAGTGAATGCGGGGTTTAGCGATTTTATCGGCAAAGACAATATCTACGGCTCTGGAATTTCTGCACCTAATCTTCGGGTGTTGCCAGTTATGGCAGGCCTGAAATTTTTCCCTGTTTCGGAATTCTACATTCAGGCAGATGCGGGAGCGGCATTTTTGCTGAACAAATCGGACGCAGGATACAGTAAGACCGCTGTGTTTCTCTATACACCGCAAGTGGGTGTACAGGTGCCGATTGGGGGCAAGTCTTTTATTGACGCGGGCATACGGTACGAGCGAACTACGCAGTTTAACAGTGAATTGCAGGACAGCAAGCTAAACTTTTTTGGGCTAAGAGTAGCTTATGCCTTTGGTTTATAATCACCACAATTCCATTCACCATTTGATCAGGGACAGAAACCTGTCCCTGATCATTATCCAATCATTAACAACCATTCAAAAACAAAGATTATGGAAACCTGTATTTTTTTGTCTACCAGAGTAGTTTTGCTTTTATGTATGATTATTATTATTTATATATCCTTCCCTCCGAAGGTCGATTCTGAACAGTATCCCGACGACTGGTTGGAATAGGCTGTTCATTCAAGTAGTTAAATCAACAGTCGCTCGTTTATCATTATAATTCATACCAGTAATCAATAAACCGAAATGAATAAATTAACCTATTTCCTGATCTTCCTTTTCGGAGTAAGCAGGGCCACAGCGCAGCAGAATGTTGGGAAACCGGTGATTAATTCCGATTTACCCGATAGCATCACTATAAGCGTTCATCCTTCCTACAACCAGGTGAACGGATTGCATCGCTGGCTTTTCGGCGAAAATTACAGGAAGGAATGGGCAGCTTCAGTACGACTGCCTCTGATCCGCATATCACAGGTGCACGGCGGCCTTACCCCTGAGCAATATGGCGGCGGTATGGAAACCAAGTCAATCCGCATGAAGGACAGCACCGGTAAAGAATGGGTGATCCGCAGTGTAGAAAAGGTTCCGGACAAACTGCTGCCTGAGAACCTGCGGCAGACATTTGTAATCGATTGGGTAGATGACGAGTATAGCGGCCAGCACCCCTATTCAGCGCTGATCGTGCCGCCATTGGCAGAGGCCGCGCATGTGCCGCATGCACATCCGGTTATCGGAGTGCTCGTGGCCGATAAGATTATGGGGTCATTCAGCAGCCAGTATGCCGGCCGTGTGGTATTGCTTGAGGAGCGGGAGCCTACCGGGCAATCGGAAAATACGATAAAAACCTTGAAGGATTTGGTCGTAAATCATAATAACCGTGTGGATGGGGAAGAATTTTTACGCGCCCGTATGCTTGATTTGCTGATAGGCGATTGGGATCGCCACGAAGATCAGTGGCGCTGGACCGCAGCCGCCGTGGGTAAAGATAAAATATATACGGCTGTTCCGCGGGATCGTGACCAGGTGATGCACGTCACCCAAGGGGTATTCCCCTCACTGGCAACACTGCCATGGCTGGACCCCATTCTGGGTAATTTTGACGGGGAGATCCCCGAAATTAAATATTCGCTGTTCAAAACCAAGTTTTTACAACCTTATTTAGATGCACAATTAAACTATGCAGACTGGATGCGTATCGCCAACGCCTTTGTAAAGGATGAAACTGATTCGGTATTAGAAGCGGGGCTTCAGCAATTACCAGCTGGGGTTTACCTCATACGGCACGACGAACTACTTGCAAAACTTAAAAAACGCAGGGATAATATCCCTGCTGCCATGGATGAGTATTACAAATTCGCTTATAAAACCGTAGATATCCGCTTAAGCGATAAAGATGAACTGGTAAGTATAAATGATGACCAGGAAAAAGCATTACATATTGTAGTTAATAAACTAAAGGAAAATGGTAAAGCAGGAGATAGGATCATGGATATGACTTATCAGCCTGCAATTACCAGCGAGATAAGATTGTATGTATCAGCCGGGAACGATCAGGTGATCATCAATAATAAAACGTCGCCGATCAGGCTCAGGATAGTCGACAGCATAGGCCATAAAACTATGGATGTAAAGGAAGCCTATAAAAAAGTAAAGGTTTATGGTTTAAGGGACAGCATAAGTTTTACCGGTGATATGAGCAACGTAAGTAAACATTTGTCGCGGGATACAGCAAATGTTGGGTTCCGGCCCAGCAATCCCTATAACTTATGGATGCCTATGGCAACAGGTACCATTAACCGTGATGACGGGTTTTTACTCGGGCTGGGTTTCAGGTACACCGGCAGGGACGGATTTCGTACTGGTCCTTATTCAACGATTCAGGAAGTGATGGTGACCCACTCTTTTGAAACTAAAGCCTTTAGTGTAAATTATGGTGGTCAATGGATGCAGGCCATAGGAAAAGCAGATATTATCCTGGATGTGCTTGCAAAAGCTCCGAATAATACGATGAACTTTTTCGGGCAGGGAGATCTTACCGTTTTAAATAAGACAGGGGATTACCATGAATATTACCGGGCCCGTTTTGACCTCTACCAGCTCGATCCTGCATTACGGTGGCACACAGGAAAGGGAAGTACGATTAGTTTTGGTCCATCATTACAATATTATCATTCAAATGCTGAGGACAATAGGAATAGGTCTGTTGAGCAGCCGGGGTTAATAAAATCCTATGACAGCACTACTTTCAACAACGATAAATTGCACCTGGGCCTTGCAGGCAGGTTTATCAGTGATAAACGGAACAATAAAATTCTGCCCTCAGCAGGCTTTTATCTGGATATAAAAGCACAGGGTTATACCGGCCTCAATAACGATTCAAAATCATTCGCGCAGCTTAAGCCGGAGTTTACCTATTATCAAAAAGTGGACACTGGTGCAGTACTGGTGTTTTCTGACCGAGTAGGCGGTGGAATAGGGATAGGCAGCCCGGCATTTTATCAATCTTTCTTTTTGGGCGGACAGGGAAATCTGCTGGGGTATTTGCAGAACAGGTTTGCGGGTCAGCAAATGGTCTTTAATGATCTGCAGGCCCGGTTAAGGCTGGCTACGCTGGCAGGCTATATCCTCCCCGGGCAATTGGGTTTAACAGGTTTTTATGACGCGGGCAGGGTATGGATAAAAGGTGAACATACCAATACCTGGCACCAGGGAACAGGAACAGGGATCTATTTTGCACCGGCCAGTTTAACGGTCATCCAGATTATAGCGGGGCATTCGTCGGAAGGCTGGTATCCGTACATTTCATTTAACTTCACTATCTGACAAGGATGCGCATATGATTTATTATAAATTATATTGTACAAAAAAGCATCCGGCGGCTATTCGATCGCCGGGTGCTTTTATTAATAAAATTAGTTCGCTCCTTTTACCCTTTGTTTTTCTTCACTATCGCCATCCTGATGCCGGCGTATTTTTAATTTGATGTTACCGAAATTGTAGGTAAAAGTTAACCTTGCAATGCGGGTTTCCGGCTTTTGATCTATCGCCAGGTTATTGGTTTGATACATACTTGATACCCTGTCATGCATACTGTTCAACACATCACTCACCGAAAATTTAATATTAGCCTTTTTATCATCAAAAGAATGGCTCATGCCTATATCATTTGAATAACCTGGCTTCACATGGTATATTCCGTAAGTTACCGCGGTTGTGTAATTGCTGGTCAATTCAGCCCTGTAGCCGGCCGCTACCTGGAATAACTGTGTTGCCCTGCCATGAAAAGACAACTGCCCGCGATTATAAATACCGCCCAAAAGGGAATCGGATTTGAAGCTGTTATAAAAAACAACGCCATTTACATTGCCGGTCCACCATTTAGTGATAATGTACGGGGCATTCACATTTAGATCGTAATAATCCTGGCTTTGCAAGTTGAGCTTGGTTTGTACAGTTAAATTAGTTTCGGCATCCGTAAGCAATGCACCAGTGATGGCATTGGCTGTGTGACTGTAACCCAGGCTTATATTAACCGCATGATTTAAGCCATAATTCACTTCAAAATGGTTGGAGTATTGTGGATTTAAGAAAGGATTTCCCTTTGAATAAGTGTACTGGTCAATATAATAAACAAATGGATTCAGGTCATCATATCCGGGCCTGTCAATACGGCGGCTATAAGATAATCCAATCTCATTTTTATCATTAATGGTATGGTTAATAAATACGCTTGGGAAAAAGTCGAGGTAGTGCCGTGTAACTACCTGGTTAGTATTAATTAAATCCCCTGTTGAGTTGGTATGCTCTGCACGCAAGCCAGCCTGTATAGTAGTATTTGCATAGGTTTTAGTTAGGTTTAAATATCCGGCGGCTATTTTTTCATCGTAGGTAAAACGATTGGTGAGGGTGGTATCATTCACATAATGGGTATTTACCTGTTGTTGCGCCTGGAGATTGTTGTTAGTTTTTACGTCACTGTATTTTACTCCTGCTTCGAGTTTCAGGGTTTTGTTTAGTGGCAATATATAATCAGCTTTCGCCGCACGGATATGGATAACCGAAGGTGTTTGCTCTCTTAGAAATTCTGGGGCATCCATGCTGCTGCCATCAGGTAAAAAGAAGTAAGTATCATACTGCGCTTGTGAATTATTGTTGAACAGTGAGTAATCAAGATCAATGTTCAGTTCCTGCCCGTTGGTATCTAATTTAAATTTATCATTTAAATTTAAAGCGAAGTTCTTGTACGTCTGATCAATTGTTGACAGCGTATTTTGATAAGAATTGATCAAGCCCGGTTGTTGGCCTACATAAGTTGGGTTATCGCTTTGATCTTTTTCGCTGTTAAAATAACCGTTAACAACAAAACCAATCGTATTTTTACTGCTAAAATCGTAATCCGCGCCAAAGCGATAACTGTTATTATGGGAATTCTCTTTTACTGCGGTTAGCTGATTAAAGTATGTTTTACTGCCGGATGTATCGGTGACTATGCGTTTTAGGTTCGCAGTACTCCCTGTTTTATCATCGTTATGGCTGAACATTCCAAAAATATCCAGGGTGCCTTGTTTATGATTTAATGAAATAGTGCTTCTGGCTTTGCCATCTTTACCATAACCGGCTCCAACGGTTACGGTTCCGTTTGTACCGCTTTGTGTATTCTTTTTAAGCTTGATGTCAATAATTCCCGAGTTGCCGGCGGCATCATATTTAGCTGAAGGGTTAGTGATCAGTTCGATGGATTTGATAGTTGTGCCATCAGTTGACCGCAAAAGAGTGGCCAATTGAGTTGCAGAAAGATAGGTGAGTTTTCCGTTGATCATTACGGTAACTCCTTGTTTACCATTAAGGCTGATGTTGTCATTCTGATCGATAGCGACACCTGGCGCCCGGGCCAATATCTCCATCGCCGAATTACCGCCGGCCAGAATGCTGTTCTCCACATTCATAACTGTACGGTCAGACGTTCGCTCGATCATAGGTTTTGAAGCGGTAATGGTCACTGTGTTTAATGTACGACTGTCGATAGCTACCTGTAAAACCGGCGCGACTGTTGAAGCGTCATTTAACACGGTGAACGGAGTACCTGTTGTTTTTTTATAGCCGACTTCCGTAGCGCGGATAACATAACTACCCGGGGCGATATGCTCAAATGCATAATATCCGGTATCGTTGGTCAGGGTGCTTTTTACGACTGACGTATCATTGGCCTTCAAAAGGCTAACCGTTGTATAATCCATTCGTTTGTTTTTTTTATCGGTGATTAACCCGGAGACTTTTGCAGAGGGAGTGACATGTTGTGCAATTGCAACATTGGCTAAAAAGATAATTGGCAGGAGTAATTGCAGCGTTTTTATGATTGTTTTTTTCATGATTTTGTTCGTTTAGGGCAATAGCATGCCCCTTGAAGATTTTTTCTTTATTTTTTTCTTGGAAAATGTGCGGGATGGCGGTTGCGTGGCCGGTATCTCAATGTCCTGTTATCGGGCGGTCACTAATAATATATGAATGGAGGCATTTCGTTCTTTTTGATGATACAAAAGTACTGCAGGTTTGTGTAAACGAAAGTTAAGCTCAGTTAAATAGAGTTAAATCGCACTGATAATCAATAGGCTTCAAACAATTTTTAGGACCTTCGTAATATGGAATTTTTTAGATCCAGGTTTGCATACCCATTGGTAATCACTTGTCTGGTGATTAGCATAATTCTTCAACTGGTCTGGTTGACTCAGATATATAATGCTCAGGAGCTAAAGTTAAAAGAGGATCTTAACTCCGCCATAGGCAATGCGGCAAAGGAAACTATATATTCCAGTATTGTACAGGAAACCTACCCGGGCAGTGCCTATCGGAAATTCTTTTTATCGAAAGAGTGGCTGGACTTACGCCTTGCTTTTGATAATGCACATTTGAACGGATATAAAAATTTCAGTTTTGATATCGCACGCGACAGCGCGGCCATCAATTTGTCATTCCATCTTTACAGCACGCCCGGGCATGTCCGCAGCCCTAAAGCTGTGGTGCAAATAATACCGAACATGCTCGCCAATGAACAGTTTTCAAGAAAGATCCTGAAGCACAATATCGATTCCATGCTGATTACCTTTCATGTCAATCCAGGATACTATTTTCAGTTGTTTGATTACAAAACACAGCGGCTTATCCTGTCCGACTTTCCCGTGAGCAACCCCAAACCTGCATTTACAAGCGCGTTATATTCATATAACTTGCTCCACCTCGGCAAATACCGATTGTTGATTGATTCACTTGGCCAGGCGGTTTTATACCGGATGCGTTTTTATATAATATCATCATTGTTGATGATCCTCCTTACCGGAACAACATTTTATTTTATATTGTGGCTGCTCAGTTCCCAGCGTTTATATGCGGAAGCAAGACTGGCTTTTACCAGTAATATGACCCATGAACTTAAAACACCGGTGGCAACGGTTGCCCTGGCACTGGAATCTATTACCAAATATAATTTAAGCAATGACCCCGGAAAGCTGAATGAATACCTTGATATCAGCCGCCATGAATTGCATAGACTCAACCTGATGATAGACAAGGTACTCAATATGGATCAGTCCGAACAGGGGAATGTCGCAATAACCCGCGAATTATATGATGTGCAGACCGGGATAAGTGCGGTCATTTCTAACTTGCAGCCACTGACGGAACAAAATAATGCCACAATCACATTTCTGCGTGCTGATGAACCTTGTTTTGTGAACGGGGATCCGGTGCACCTGAACAATGTATTTTATAATTTAATGGAGAACGCATTAAAATATGGTGGTGATGGCACTGTGGTGGAGATCAGTTGTTTCGTGCAAGACGGGAGAGTGGTCATTAGCTTCCAGGATAATGGCCCGGGCATATCGCCAATTTATCAAAAACGGGTGTTCGACAGGTTTTACCGGGTCCAGGCAAAGGAAAATATCCATAATATTAAAGGAACGGGGCTGGGACTTTATTATGTTAAACAAATATTGGTAAAGCATATGGGATCGATTACCCTGAAAAGTGAACCTGGCAAAGGCAGCCTTTTTGTTATCAGTTTACCGGCAGCAGCGTGATGTACAAAGTATTATATATAGAAGATGAGCCTTTCCTGGCGCGTATTGTGAGTGACGGCTTAAAAAGCAGTGACTATACCGTAAACTGGGTAGCTGACGGCAGCCTGGCAATCAATGCCTTTATAGCTGATAAGCCCGATATTTGCCTGCTGGATATTATGCTCCCATCAACAGATGGTTATTCGATAGCAACCGAAATACGGAAGGCAGATCCCGATGTTCCTATTATTTTTATTAGTGCAAAATCGCTTACCGAGGATGTTGTAAAGGGTTTTAAAACAGGCGGTAATGATTATCTGAGAAAGCCTTTCAGCATGGATGAACTGCTGGTACGCATGGCCGCCTTGCTGAGCCGTTCTGGTAAGCAGGCCGCTAATGAGAAAGCAAAAGTTTCAACCTTATATCATTTCGGTAACTGTACACTCGACACAGTTAGCCAAACCTTAAAAACATCAACAAGTGAACATCACATTTCTTTCAAAGAAGCGGCGCTGCTCGAAATGATGATCTTACGACAAAATAAGGTATTGGAGCGGCCAGCGGCCCTGTTAAAAATCTGGGGAGATGATAGTTTTTACAATACCCGAAGCATGGATGTGTTTATGACACATTTACGTAAAATGCTGAAAGACGAACCGGGAATTCAGATAATTAATATCCGGGGTATCGGTTATAAAATGATCTTTTGAGCGGCTAATGACAAAGTTTATTAGCCGGGATAATCAACCCCGGCTAACCTCGTCGTCGGCAGGGTTATTTATCATTAAAAGTAATTTCCTCCATATCAATGGCGACCAGTAAAGGGTTCTTAACTGCAATATGGTTTCCCTCATAGGCGTAGATACGACGGGTTGCGGGAACGATTATTCCGTCAATGTCCCGGTAATTTGATGCATAGTTGGCACCGGTAGCGCCGCCCAGTATATCGACGGTATAATCATGCCGCCTTAATAAGCCATCGGGGCCGAAAAAGGAGATCTGCTCAAGGCTATGACTGGAAATATAATCAGGAAAGGTCACCTTCAATCGCCGCCAGGTTTCCCCGTTTTCCTGCCATGGTTCAATCTCTTCTGTTATAAACCCGGGATAAGTGTACAGGAAAGGTATGGTTAAATAAGTCCATAAGGCCTCGCCGCTGAAGTAGGCGACATGCACGTCGTCCCAGCGCGTTTCCCGGGTCTGTCCTTCAAAAGAAGAAATGGGATGCACAAATGATTGTAAAATGCTGCCATCGCTCTCTGCGATGGAGATTAGCTGGGGTTCGAATATGGTTTTTTTGTTATGGCCCGGGAAGTCTATAATCACCTTTTCCTGCTGTGTTTCCAAATACACGGAAATGTTTTTTAACACGTCAGGCCGTCCTTTTACATACCATATTCCCCCGGTGATGGCTGCCTGAATATTTACGGATTTAGTTTGATTCCAGCGACCCAGGCCACCGTGTGCTGAAATAGCAAGTTGTAATAACTCATTCATCGTATTTTATTTAATGTTGATATTGTTTATATGGTTACCTTTTAGAGATAATTTGTTAGACGCTAAATCTGTGCCTGTATGTAAAGCATTGATTTTTAGGTTTGTGTCTTTTTCTTGCCAGCTATTCGTTGTTTTATTTAAAGAAAAAACCATTTTATCTACCAAATTTGATATGCTTTAAAAATCAATTGGAAAACCCAACGAGCAGTCACACTTTTACCATATTCTGTTAATTATCAGTGAAATAGCGAAATAACGATAACGATTACACTCGTGTTTTTGGTAAGTAATTGATTATCAAGTGATAATATAGATGGCATGTTATTTAATCCTTTATATAGTAAAAAGCAAAGGAGGAAAAATTATGTACCCTGCACTAAAGCCTACCGGGCAAATTAATTGTTGCCTGGCCAAAAAGGTGATTGAATTACACGGCAAAGGTTACGATCGTGATTTTTCACTGGTCAATGACAATGTTTTATTATGTGTTCAGGACAACAGCCTTTTTTTGCTAAGTACAATTCAGATTAAAGTCATCGACCAGCAGTATGATTGCTTCAGCCGCACATTTAAATATATCCATACTATTGACGTTGATAACGGCGAAAAAGGGTTATTGATCACTGACCGGATTGTTACCCATAATATGGCTTGTCGGCTTGCAGGTTGATTAACGGGTGAATTTAAGTGCCCTGTACAACATAAATTAACCCGGCAGATCGCCTATCAGGCTGAATCTAAAGCGCCCGGTGTACTGGTCACGATTTAAAGAGAATGATCTGTTTGTTTTAATTAAGATGTCACCTAAAAGCGGTAATTTCCTGTTTTTGCTTCGCGTCCGGTACCCGTTTAGTAAAGCCTGGCCGCTTGCTTTTACCGGACTAAGGCCATTGCATTTCTCCGGTATTCACTTTCGAGCCAAGCTCGAGGGCCGTCAAAAAAGTCGCATTTGGATATTTCGCTTTCATATCCTTGATCAGCGCAGCTGAAGTTTTATCCTTCTCCAGTTGTTTTTGATAGGTTTTGATATAAGTTTTCGTGTATTCAACGGATGCAATCGAAAGCGCTGCGCCTTTACCGAAATGAGCAGGAATAACCACAATGGGGTGTAATGCAATGATTTTATCAAGCGCATTGATCCATAACGCTCTTTTTGCAGCAGTGGCATCATCGGCCATCCACAAATGAAAATCGTTTCCAAAAACATTAATGCCACCGACAACTGCTTTAATGGATGGTATCCAAATAAAACTGCGGACAGGAGAACCGGGAACATTAATCAGCGATAGGGTTTTTCCCTCCAGTTTTAAATTGTTTCCTGGCAGCAGATCTGGAATGATAACCATTTTAGGGATGGCATCCTTAAAAATGTTTCCCCAGTAGGCCAGTTTCTCTTTATACGTTGCTTTTATATGTTGGATAGTTGCCGCTGTAGCATAAACAGAAACGTCTGGATATTCCTTCCTGATAAGCTCCAGTCCAAAATAGAAATCCGGGTCGCCGTAGCTGATAAAAATGGCCTTTAGATGCTTGCCGCTTCTTTTTATTTCATTAACTACGTTTTGTGCGTCCGGCAAAGTAAACTGTGCATCAATCAGGATAGCGTCTGACTTTCCGGAGATCAATACGGAAGTAACACCGAAAGCAGCCTCTGTAGCATTGTAATAAGTGAGTTGTAATGGAGCAGTGCGAAGTGTTTTAATTTGCTGAGCGTTTGCGGTCAGGCAGAACATATTTATCGCTATCGCGAATAACGGTATTAATCTTTGCTTGATTGATTCCATCCTTATTTTGATTAACAGGTTGTTTATACTTCACTAAAGCGTTCCCCGAACATCGGCCTGCCGCTGAGGGATTCAGCTTTCGATGCCTCATTCTGAATGACGTCCCAGTGTTCTGCTAATAATCCGTTCTCAATCCGCAATATGTCAACAACCACCCATGCTTTGGGTTGACCGACATTGGTAAACCGCCCATGGATCATTACATAGTCACCATTAGCGACAATCAAACCCGGCTCATACCGCATATCTGCAGGTACCGAGTCAATTAATTGTTTCAGTCCGCCAGGCCCTGGTGCAATATAGGCGCTGTGCTGAATATAGTCTGGTGACCAATACCGTTCATAAGCACTTTCGTCGCGTTGATTAAAAGCGGCATCAAAAGCTTCAAGAGCCAATGATTTATTTATCTCTTCAATTGTCTTTTCCATATTGAGGATAAGTCAATCAAAGTGCCATTATTGTATCTGTCTATAATCAAGCTGTTTATGTTGGAGGCGCCGGAATTTGCGTGTTTTATATCGCTTAATTACCAGCCCTTTTCCCGGAATTGGTGAGTTATTGAAACAATTAATCCAGCAGGCTGAAAACCTATGGCTTTGAAATCGAAGGACGCTTTGAATGCTGGTATTTCTCCGTGTAATAGACAAAAGAGAATACCGGTTATTTTGAGATTAACCGCTATTCCCTTTAGCGAATGAGCTGCTCAGCAATTATTCTAAAGTCGCAGCCGCTTCTAAAATAAAGGCGGTAACCTCGGCTCCATGCGAAGCCAGTGAGGCATGACCGGCTGCGAGTGTAATAGTCTTGCGTGCATTCATTCTTTCAGCAAACATTGCTTCTGTTTCCGGTGGTATCATTTCGTCAAGGGAGGATATCTGGTACCAGCTTGGCTTGTATTTCCATGCCGGCTCACCTGAAGGACCACCGAATGCAGCGCCATTAATAGGTTTTTGTGAAAGTGCCATTACAAGCGCATCTTCGTCTGATACGCCCGGAGCAAATACTTCATGATAATGTTCCGGATCTACGTAAAGAAAACCCTGGGCGTCGGGTTTTACAAAAGCAATGCCCGGAGGCGCCGCACGTAAACCAAGCAAGCCACCGGCTGATTCGCCTTTATCCGGTGCAAAAGCTGCAATGTAAACCAAGCCTTTTACCTTGTCGTTATTACCTGCGCCGGTAATTACCACCCCGCCGTAAGAATGCCCGACCAATAAAACAGGGCCTTCCATAGCGGCAACCATGTCTTCTGCTCTTTTTACATCGTCTTCCAGGGTGGTTAACGGTAACTGTACCGCCCTGACATTATAGCCCTCAGCTACCAATGATGGTATAACTTTTTTCCAGTGAGAACCATCTCCAAAGGCGCCGTGTACCAGCACCACATTCAATTTTTTTTTCATGATCAAAACATTAAAGGTTTCTTCTACGGCTGCAATCTCTGAGCCATGCTGTAATTGGTTTAAAATCAGCTATTTGTTGTTTAGGTTGCCGGAAAAGTTAGTCATATATCACCATTTTACGCCGGGCTGTCGCTTTAGAAATATGAGTGACGGATCAGGAGAAAAACGAAATAAGACGGCAAAAACATGGGTGTTTGTTTTTATATAACTGATATACAGTTATTTATCCGATGGCATTAAAGTGGCAATCAGCATATCACAAAACACAGACAAAATGGGAAACGAAAAAAAAAATACAATGCTGTTGTTTTCTCCCTTCCGTTTAGGTGGATTACAACTAACGCACCGGCTGGTGCACCCACCACTTACCAGGCTGCGTGCCAACCCCGATGATAGTGTTAGCGATATGATGATTGAATATTACAGTCAAAGGGCTTCAGCCGGAGGTTTTATGATTACCGAATCAGTACATCCGTCGGTTGAAAGTCGTGGTTACATCGGCGCGCCCGGCATTTATGAAGATCATCATATTGCGGGATGGAAAAAATTGGTTGATGCTGTGCACAGCAAAGGTGCTTTCATATTTATGCAGATATCACATGACGGGCGGCAGTCACATGTCGATCTGAGTAACGGTAAGGCACCTATAGCGCCTTCGGTTGTCCCTTTTGAAGGACTCTCGTTTACCGCAAATGGATGGGTTCCGGTTTCCCCGCATCGGGCCGTTGAGATTTCCGAAATTCCGGGCATAGTTGAGCAGTACCGCAAAGCTGCTGAGCGTGCCAAAGCAGCGGGATTCGATGGGGTAGAACTGCATAATGCTAATGGCTATCTCGCCGACACTTTTTTACAGGATGGCACCAACAAAAGAACCGATGAGTACGGCGGGTCCATTGAAAAAAGGACAAAGTTTCCTCTGGAATTGGTAAACGCCCTGATTTCGGTTTGGGGGGCTGACAGAGTAGGTGTAAGAATATCACCAAGCGGTAAATGGGGTGCGATATCTGATTCAAACCCTGAAGCGACCTTTGGTTATTACGCACACCGGTTGAATGACCTGGGCCTTGCTTACCTGCATATCATTGAACCCCGGGTTATGGGTACGGAAACAATTGATGAAAACGAGCCGCCCGTTGCGTCTTCCTTTTTGCGACAGGTATTTCATGGTCCAATTATAGCGGCTGGCGGATTTGACCGCGCAGGCGCTGAAGCTATCCTTGCAAAGGGTGACGCTGACCTGGTGGCCTTTGGGCGCTACTTTACTTCCAACCCCGATCTGCCGGAAAGACTGCGGCTCGACCTTCCGCTTCATGCCTACGTTCGCGAGGCATTCTGGGGAGGAGATGAGCATGCCTATGTCGATTTTCCTACTTACAAAGAAGAAGTCCCGGATCAAAATAATAGTTAACGAATCTGTCAACGCTAAAAAATTAACGATATGAAAAATTCCTTATTGCTGTTCCTGCTCATTTGTCTGATCAGTTGTGCCGAAAAAAAACAGCAGCCCGCCCCTCCGGAACAGTTACCTGTATTAACCATTAGCACAGGAGCCGCGACAACCTATGAAAATTATCCTGCTTCAGTAGAAGGGATACTCAATATAGAGATCAGGCCGCAGGTAACCGGAATTCTGGATCGTATTTTTGTCGATGACGGCGCCTTTGTTACTAAGGATCAGCCATTGTTTCAAATTGACCAGGCCCCGTTTCGGGAGAAACTCAATAATGCGCTGGCTAATCTCCAATCAGCGAAAGGGGCACTGACTAACACACAAATAGAGATAGACAAACTTACTCCATTAGTGCAGAATAAGGTTATTGCTGATTATCAGCTGAAAACCGCTACAGCTGCCAGGGAAATCGCCCTGGGAAATGTAGAACAGGCAAAGGCTGATATCGCTACTGCAAGAATTAACCTGGGGTACACCTATATCAAGGCGCCGGCCAGCGGCTATATTGGCCGTTTGTTACGAAAACAGGGTAGTCTGGTTGGTCCGACGGATCCATCCCCGCTTACCGAGCTTTCTGATGTGCACGAAATACATGTTTTCTTCGCCATGGGCGAGGCTGATTTTATACGATTTAAGGACCAGTATCCCGGCAGAACGCTTGCGGATAAGATTAAGCAGCTCCCGCCGGTTGAACTTATAATGGCCGACGACAGCGCCTATAGCCTGAAAGGCAAAATAGATGTGGTAAACGGGCAGTTTGACCGGAACACCGGCGCGATAACTTTTCGCGCTACTTTTCCAAATCATGATGGTCTGTTGCGGTCAGGGAATACCTGTAAGATCAGGTTGGGGCTAGCCTATGCGGATGAGCTAAAAGTACCGCAAGCTTCAACCCAGGAAATGCAGGACCAGACTTTTGTATTTACCGTAAATGACAGCAATAGAGTGGCAAAACAAACTATTCTGATTATAGGAAAAAGCGGGGCCGACTACCTGGTTCAGCCGGGATCAAAAGGCGGGCTTAAAGCAGGCGACAAAATAGTCTATAACGGATTCGACCATCTGCACGAGGGCGATATTATTAGTCCGCAGCCGGTCAAGGGAATTTCATTAGTAAAAAATTAAGCACCACGGACATGTTAAAGAAATTTATAGAGAGGCCGGTACTGGCGACAGTTATCTCCTCCATATTGGTTATCCTCGGTGTAATCGGGATGTTCAGTTTGCCGCTGGAACGTTTTCCTGACATAGCACCTCCTGCGGTACAGGTAACAGCAATTTATCCCGGTGCAAATGCCGAAACGATATTAAGGTCCGTGGCGCCTTCCCTGGAAGAGGCGATCAATGGTGTAGACAATATGACCTATATCAGCTCTGTGGCCAGCAACGATGGATCACTTGTAATTTCGGTTTTTTTCAAAAAAGGAACCGATCCGGAGCAGGCTTCGGTAAACGTTCAGAATCGGGTTTCACAGGCGACAAGCCAGTTACCACCGGAGGTGGTTCAGCGGGGAGTAGTTACTTCCAAGCAGGAGAACAGCCTGCTGATGGTTGAAACGATTTATAGCGATAACCCGAAGGCCTACAATCAGCAATTCCTGGTCAACTATGCAGATATTAACCTGATACCCGATCTTAAACGTATTCAGGGCGTCGGACAGGCTATTATCGTCGGCGGCGATAAAGACTACTCTATGCGCATTTGGCTGAAGCCCGCCCAGATGGCCGCCTACCACATGTCCGCGCAGGAAGTTCTCGACGCTATAAACGATCAAAACCTGGAGGCCGCACCCGGGAAGTTTGGTGAGGGAAGTAAGGAAGCATTCGAATATGTAATAAAATACGATGGCAAACTGAATAAACCTGTTGACTATGAAGATTTTGTCATCAGGGCCCAGCCGGATGGTTCTGTATTGCGGCTTAAGGATGTTGCCCGGATTGAATTCGGCTCCTACACCTACAATAGTCAGAACACGGTAAGCGGTAAACCGGGCATAACCCTGGCTATTTCCCAGCTACCGGGGTCGAACGCTAATGACATCCAGATAGAAGCAAACAGGCTTTTGGCTCAGGCCAGCAAAAGCTATCCCAAAGGTGTTCATAACCTGACTGTTTATAACACTAAAATAGCACTTGACACCTCTATAGAACAGGTAGAACATACTCTTATAGAAGCATTTATTCTTGTTTTCATCGTGGTATTTATCTTCCTGCAGGATTTTCGCTCCACCTTAATCCCGGCTATCGCTGTACCGGTTGCAATCATTGGCACCTTCTTTTTTATGAGTGTTTTTGGGTTTACCATCAATCTGCTTACGCTTTTTGCGTTGGTACTGGCCATCGGCATTGTTGTGGATGATGCCATTGTAGTGGTTGAAGCAGTACACTCAAAAATGGAGCACGAAAAGCTGGCGCCGGCTGCTGCGACTTTAGCCGCCATGCATGAAATTACAGGCGCTATTATATCCATTACGCTGGTAATGGCAGCTGTATTTCTTCCGGTTGGGCTAATCAAAGGGTCTACAGGTTTATTTTACCGGCAGTTTGCCTTCACCCTGGCCATAGCAATTGTTATTTCTGCGGTTAACGCTTTGACGCTGAGCCCCGCTTTATGTGCGTTGCTGCTGAAAAACCCGCATACTGATGAAAAAGCGGGTACCGGCCCGAAGAATTTTAAAGAAAGGTTCTTTTTGTATTTCAATACTACCTTCAATATGATGGTTGCCAGGTACGAAACAAGCCTGCATTTTTTGATCCGTTTCAGATGGCTGTGTTTTGGTGCATTGGCTGCAATTATACTGGTGACCGGTATCATGATCAAAAAAACGGAAACGGGATATATTCCTACCGAAGATGTCGGGTTCCTGGCGATTGCAATTAATATGCAGCCCGGCGCATCGCTGGAGCGGATGAAAGAGCTATCAGCACAGGCCGAAAAAACACTGGGATCTATGCCGCAAGTGAGCGCTGTGAATACATTAACAGGGTTTAACTTTCTGACATTTTCCAACAGCCCCTCCGCCAGTCAGCTATTTATTATTCTTAAGCCGGTCAATGAGCGCGGGCCCGTTAAAAGTATCCCTGCTATTATGGCCGCAACGCAGGCAAAGATGTCAACCGTAAAGGGACTTGACTTCTTCGTGTTTGAGTTTCCCTCAATTCCGGGTTACAGTAATGTTGACGGACTGGATGTGGTCTTGCAGGACCGCACCGGGGAGGCCGACCTCAGCAAATTCAGCGGTGTCGAAAATAATTACATCGCCGCTTTGATGAAACGGAAGGAAATCGCGTATGCGTTTACCACTTTCCGGTCCGATTATCCGCAATATCAGCTTGAAATTGATAAAGTAAAGGCAAAGCAGCTCGGGGTAGGTATTAAGGATATCCTGGTTACGATGCAGACCTATTTCGGGAGCATACAAGCCTCTGATTTCAATCGTTTCGGGAAATACTACAGGGTAGTAGCACAGGCTGATGTGGCCGACCGCAGCGATCCGTCGAAATTAAACAGTGTGTACGTCAAAAGTAATACAGGTGACATGCTGCCATTAAATACCCTGGTAAAATTAAAAAGGGTGTTCGGGCCTGAAACGGCCACGCGTTATAATCTGTTTAATTCCATTTCTATCACCGCTTTACCAAAAAAAGGTTTCAGCACCGGGGATGCGATAAAGGCAGTCGAAGAGGTTTCAAAAACAACCCTGCCGGAAAATTATACCCAGGTGTTTTCAGGCCTGACCAGGGAGCAGATCAGCGCGGGGAATCAGGCGGTGGTTATCTTCGCTTTATGCCTGGTATTTGTTTATTTTCTGCTTGCGGCACAATATGAAAGTTATATTCTGCCATTTGCTGTGGTGCTATCCATTCCTAACGGCATTTTCGGCGTATTCATCGCGATAGGACTTACGGGGATTGAAAATAATATTTACGTCCAGGTAGCATTGATTATGCTTATCGGCCTGCTGTCAAAAAATGCCATATTGATTGTGGAGTTTGCTGTTCAGCGAAGACGTGCAGGGCATCCGATCATTCAGTCGGCTATTGAAGCTGCCAAGTTACGTATCCGCCCGATCATCATGACTTCTTTTGCTTTTGTGGCCGGTATGATTCCTATGATGAGTGCCACCGGGCCTTCCGCCAATGGTAACCATTCTATCAGTATCGGAGCAGCAGGCGGTATGTTATTTGGTGTGATGCTCGGACTTTCCTTTATCCCGGTATTCTTTGTGGTTTTTCAGACGCTCCAGGAAAAAATCAGCCGCAGCAAAATAGTTGAAATTAATTTAGTTGACCACCCTTTAATAGTAGAGCAATTATGAAAACTAAATATTCTCTGCGCCTGGCAATGCTGTTGGCATTTTCTGCCCCATTCTGGTACAGTTGCAAAGTATCAAAAGATGTCAGTCCTCCGGATATGCATTTGCCGGCGTCCTTTCGGGATGCACCTGTCAGCGCGGACACCGCGGGTCTGGCAGCCATTCCCTGGCAGACATTTTTTGGTAATGGGGAACTAAAAGGTCTGATTGCCGAAGCGCTTGCCCACAATAATGATCTGGCCGTGGCGGTTAAGAATATTGAAGCGGCCAGGCTCGTCTTTCGGCAGGCCAAGCTGGGTAATATACCAACGGTTGATCTTACCGCCGCTGCTAACCTTAATCGCCCATCGGATAACAGCCTGGACGGACTATCGTTAAGTCAGGAACTACATACCAAACATATTGAAGATTATAACCTTGGCACTTCCATTTCATGGGAAGCGGATATATGGGGTAAAATCAAAAGTAAGAAAGCGGCTACTTTAGCTGCTTATCTGGGTACACAGGAAGCGCGCCGGGCATTGCAAACCGAAATAGTAAGCGAAGTCGCAAAGGGCTATTACAATCTTTTGATGCTTGATGCACAGTTGGCGATAGCACACCGGAACGTATCGCTGCTGGACAGCACATTAACGATAACCTGGCTTCAATATCAGGCCGGGCAGGCTACGTCTCTCGCAGTACAGCAGGTTGATGCTCAAAGACTGACAGCGGCGGTACTGGTACCACAGTTTGAGCAGCAGGCTGCCATACAGGAAAATGCCATGAGTATTTTGACCGGCGTCTTACCCGCTCCGGTCAGCCGCGATTTACAGTTAAACGATATTACATTTTCCAATAAATTATCTGCGGGCCTGCCCGCGGCACTCTTAAGTAATCGTCCGGATGTAAGGCAATCAGCAATGGAATTATCCGAGGCGAACGGCAATGTAGGGTATGCAAAGGCAAATTTATATCCCTCATTTTCTATTACGGCGCAGGCCGGATTAGACGCTTTAAAAACGAGTAACTGGTTTACAATTCCCGCATCCTTATTCGGCGCGGTGACAGGAAGTTTGGTACAACCTCTTTTTCAGCAAAAAAAACTAAGCACACAATATCATATAGCGATGATAGACCGTGACCAGACAGTTATCCGTTTTCGCCAGACGGTACTGGTGGCAGTGGAAGAGGTATCAGATGCGCTGGTCAAACTCGATAAGTTGAAAGCGCAGCGGACACTGGCGGCGGACAGAACATCAGTACTGCTAAAAGCTACACAAAACTCACAGTTACTATTCAAAAATGGCATGGCTAATTATTTGGAAGTCATCACTGCCGAAAGTAACGTGCTTAATAGCGAGTTGGAAGTAACCAGCATTACAAACGCTCAATTGAATGCTACCGTAGATCTTTATCAGTCTGTAGGTGGCGGTTGGAATTAATCTCAAACAAATAAAAATTCATATGAAAAATCACGAAGAATACGCAGGTGTAAATTTGTTTACTCCCGTTAAATTAGGAGCTTTTGAATTATCCCATCGCGTGGTGTTACCGCCGCTTACCCGTATGCGAACGGTTACCGGTTTTGTTCCTAATGAGCTGATGGTGGAATACTATGCGCAGCGCGCAACCCCGGGCGGTTTTATGGTTACTGAAGGTACTGTTATTTCCGAAACAGGACATGGTTATTATGGAGCGCCGGGTATCTATACGGATGAGCAGGTTGAAGGCTGGAAGAAAGTTACCGCTGCTGTACATGCGAAAGGCGGGATCATCTTTAATCAACTCTTTCACGTTGGGAGAGAATCACACAGGAGCCTGCAACCCAATGGCATCGAACCAATTGGTCCGTCAGCGATCGCGCATGATGATCTGGTCTTTACACAAGCGGGCTGGGTGCCTGCTGAGCCGAACCGTGCTTTGGAGACCGATGAAGTAAAAGCGCTTGTTGAAGATTATCACAAAGCGGCAATACGCGCTAAAGAGGCCGGATTTGACGGCGTTGAACTTCACGGTGCGAATGGTTATCTGGTTGACCAGTTTTTGCAGGATGGCACCAATCACAGAACAGATATTTATGGCGGCAGCATGGAGAACCGGGTACGCTTTATGATGGAAATATTATCTGCCATGATAGCGGTGTGGGGTGCCGACCGTTCATCGGTAAGACTCGGACCCAGCGGGACATTTAATTCCATGTCAGACAGCGATCCTATAGCGCTTTTTGGCTACGCAGCCGAACAGCTTAATCAGCTTAACCTGGCATACCTGCATATCATTGAGCCGCGAATAAAAGGGAATGCCGAGATAGCAGATGGTTTGGAACCGGTGGCCTCCATGCACCTCCGTAAGATATTTAAGGGAAAGATCATCGCAGCTGGTGGCTTTGACTATGAAAAAGGAAACGATATCCTTGCCAAAGGTTACGCCGATCTGGTTGCCTACGGAAGGCACTTTATCGCAAACCCGGACCTGGTTTATCGTTTCAAAAATAAGCTGCCGTTGAACCGGTATGACAGGGACACTTTTTATGGCGGATCGGCCAAAGGCTACACCGATTATCCGCTTTATGGTCAATCGGTTGAAATACCTTCCGTAATTTGATATAATCTCTCTTTAATTTGTTATCCGCCGGTTATCATCGCGTTTCGCGAAATACGATAACCGGCTTATTTATATAAAATTTACAGAAAGGATAACAGGCAACGGTTAGAACCGGACGATACTGTCAGGCATAATGTTGCGGACAATTCGGCAAGAGTTTTAAGCACTTAAGGAATACACCAGTTTGCCCAGTGTTTTCAGGGCCTCTGCTATCCTGGTGGTCCACAGCGGGCAGCAGTTGACGCGTATGAAGTTTTGAAAATGATTGGACGCGGAAAAGATCTGACCCGGACAAAAACCGATACCTTGTTTTAGCGCTTCACGCTGCAAAACCAGGGCATTTACTTTTTCGGGCAGTTCAATCCATAAACTATAACCTCCGGATGGGATGGATATTTTAGTATTTTCGGGGAAATGTTCCTGTATAGCGTTGCTATACCTGAGTATCTGGACTTCCGCAAATTCACGTAGTTTTTTGATATGGTGCTGGTAATTGCCGCCCTCTAAAAAGCGGGCTATCGTGTCCTGCAGCAAACCGTTGGTTGAAATATTCGCCGAAAACTTTAGTTTTTCCACCAGCGGCTGATATTTTCCCGCAGATACCCAGCCAATCCTGAATCCGGGAATTAAAGATTTAGTAAAAGAAGAGCAAAGGAGCACATTGTCGTAAGTATCATAAGCTTTTGCAGGCAAGGGCCTTGATTTACCAAAATAGAGCTCTCCCAGTGCGTCATCTTCAATTAAGGGAATACCTTTTTCTCCCAGCATTTTTACCAGCCTTATCTTATTTTCTTCAGGCATAGAACAGCCAAATGGGTTTTGACAAACAGGCATAAACAAGCATGCAGCCACCGTATTGCTTTCCAGTGCGTTTTCCAGTTCATCTAAATTCACGCCGGTGAACGGGTCCATACTGATAGCCAGCGCTTTTAGATTTTTGCTCTCCAGGCACTGTAAAAGTCCGGCGTAAGCAGGAGTTTCAATAGCCACTGTATCGCCGGGTTTAGTTATCGCATCCAAACAAAGGCTGATGGCCTCCATGCAGCCGTTAGTTATCAAAATTTCATCCTGCCTGATGCTTTTTTTCCATTCAAAAGATTGCAGGGCGATCTGTTTGAGCAGCCGGGGATGCCCCTCTAAAAAGGAATATTGGAAAATATTCTTTTCGTCTTTAACAGATGACTGCATTGCTTTATTGAGCTTGGTGATGGGCAAATATTCATTAACAGGAGCCAGCGCCGAAAAATTAATAACACTGTATTTAATGCTGTTCTTCGTCATGGCCGAAGCCATTGTGTTAACATCTATTTCTTCCGGTAACGGAATATATTTATTGAGGACAGACCTTTCAATTGGATTTTTGTTCAACGAGTTAATATAATAACCGGAGCCGGGGCGCGATATGATAGATCCTTTTGCTTCCAGTATGGCATATGCCTGATTTACGGTGGTTAAGCTAAACTTTAGTTCCTCACTTACCTTTCGGACAGAGGGTAGTTTGTCGCCCGGTTGCAGTTCAAGGCCGGTAATCGTTTCTTCTATTTTATGAATAACCTGTTCATAGCGGAAAGCTTTTTGACTCATTTTTTTGCAGATGTTCGCCTAGCAAACATACGCTTAATTAAAGGGATAACACCCTGTTCAAGGGAATATTGCAATCGTTTAACAGATTGAAAATAAGGGATAAGTTAAAAAGTGATATTCTTTTTTCGATGCCAACTGTATCTTTTTATCAAGGCGATTTAAGCCCACCTTTGCGGTGGAAATTAATCGGTCAAATTCGTTATTAACCGATTTAATCCGGGATAAATACAAATCAAATAATAAAATGCAAACAGAAAATAAAACAGCGGCAGATATAAGTAAAAAAGATCTTTTTACCCCTGTCCAGTTAGGCGCTTATCAATTGAAACATCGTGTGGTGATGGCCCCTTTAACCCGTATGCGTACGGTAACAGACTTTATTCCTAACGACCTGCTGGTTGAACATTACACCCAACGTGCAACCGACGGAGGTTATATCGTAGCCGAGGGTACGGTAATTTCCGAAACCGGACATGGCTATTACGGCGCACCCGGTATCTATACCGATAAGCAGGTAGAAGGCTGGAAAAGAGTCACAGCAGGAGTACATGCCAAAGGCGGTATCATTTTCGATCAGCTTTTTCATGTAGGTCGTCAATCTCACAGGAGCCTGCAACCTGGTAATGCCCAGCCAATAGGCGCATCGGTTGTACCTTTTGAGGATTATGTTTTTACCCCAACCGGCTGGCTCACTGCTGATATCAATCGCAGCCTGGAAACTGAGGAAGTAAAAGCTATGGTTGAAGATTACCGTAAAGCTGCTATAAGAGCTAAAGAGGCTGGTTTTGATGGCGTAGAATTACATGGTGCCAACGGCTACCTTGTTGACCAGTTTTTACAGGATGGCAGTAATCAAAGAACTGATATTTACGGAGGCTCTATTGAAAACCGTGTGCGATTTATGCTAGAAATTGTCGAAGCACTGGTTGATGTATGGGGTGCAGATCGCGTAGGTGTACGTATGGGCCCTAGCGGAACATTTGCTTCTATGTCTGACAGTGACCCGATCGCTCTTTTTGGCCATGCCGCTGAACAATTGAATAAATTCGGCCTGGCTTATTTGCATCTTATCGAACCGCGCATAAAAGGCGCAGTTGAAGAAATTGATGGCCTGGAACCGGTGGCTGCAATGCATCTGCGTAAGATTTTCAGGGGCACGATTATCGCTGCCGGAGGTTTTGACTATGATAAGGCAAATGATATTCTTGAAAAAGGCAATGCCGACCTGGTGGCCTTCGGTCGCCATTTTATTGCTAATCCGGATCTGGTCGCCCGTTTCATGAACGGTCAGCCGCTTAATGCTTATGACAGGGATACCTTTTATGGTGGAGATGCGCGCGGTTATATCGATTACCCTTTTTATGAAGAACAGGAAGTTACCGCATAATTAGAAATCTCATGGAGCTATGTGGTTCACATAGCTTTTTACAAACATAAAATGGAAATAACAAATGATATTACGCCGGTACAGACCCGGGCTGTAATGGCCAGGACCGTACTTTTCAGAGAAACCGGTGGTCCTGAAGTGCTTCAAATTGAGGAACTTGAAATCCCGGCACCAGCTGCAAATGAAGTCAGGATCAGGGTTAAAGCGATTGGCCTGAACAGGGCGGAAGCCATGTGGAGATCGGGAAGCTATATAGAACGCGCAATTTTACCGGCCCGATTGGGTTATGATGCGGCCGGAATTGTAGAAGCTGTAGGAAGTGGAATAGCACATGTACAAGTAGGGGATGAGGTAAGCACGATTCCTGCTTTTTCTCAGAATGAATATGGGGTGTATGGCGAGTTGATCTTAATGCCCGGCCATGCGGTTATTAAAAACCCGCCTTCGCTTAGTTTTGAACAAGCGGCAGCTATCTGGAATCCTTTTGTCACCGCCTACAGCGCGCTGATCGATGCCGGTAATCTTTCTGCCGGGCAAACTATTCTTATTCCGGCTGCTTCGAGCAGTGTTGGTTTGGCAGCCATACAGGTGGCTAACATGGTTGGAGCAACACCCATAGCATTAACCCGCACAGGAATAAAAAAAGAAAACTTGCTGGCTGAAGGAGCCGCTTTCGTCATTGCGACAGATGAAAATGATATTGTTGATGAGGTGATGAAAATAACCGGTAATAAAGGTGCAGATATGATTTTTGACCCGGTAGGCGGCCCGATGTTTGGCAAATTATTGGCTTCATTGACGCGGGGAGGACAAATATTTCTTTATGGGGCGCTAAGTACCAAGATGACCCCTTTGCCTTTGATAGAAGTACTAAATAAGGTTCCCATAATACGTGGCCATACCGTTTGGGACACGACAGGAGATCCGGAACGTGTGGAAAAAGCGAGGCAGTTTGTTTTTAACGGCATTGCAGAAGGTCACTTAAAACCGGTAATAACCAAAGTATTTGCTTTCGAGGAGATCGTGGAGGCGCATCGCTTTCTGGAATCTAACGAACAAATCGGGAAAATTGTGGTCACTATTTAAACGTGTTGCAGACAAATAGAAAAAGGGGAAATAGCTTCAGCTGTTTCCCCTTTTTGTTGCACCATATTATGGCGACGATCTGGCCCTTATTAACGGCTTATTTGGGCAGCATTTTTTTCGATTAACTCGAGTAATTGCTTCGGTTCAAAATAGGCCACCCATAAATCAATAGCTTTTCCGTCTGTTATCTTCCAGTGTTCCGAGATTTGAACGGTATGGGGGGTGCCCATAATCCCGATATCAATAACGATAACGATCAGATCATTCTCCCCAACAAGGGATACCACACGGCATCGGCTGAAATCCAACACCGCGGTTACTTGCTCCAAAACATCATCCAGATAAGTTTTTAAGTTACTGGTTCCTCCCCAGGGAAAATAGTCAGGCGCGGTAACTTTAAAATCAGGGTGAAAAATATCGCCGTATTCCCCGGCTTCACTATTGGTGCCGCCTTCATAAAAACTCCGCACTATTGCTTTGTTTTGGTCAGTCAAAAGTTGATTTGTCATAATATGTTGATAATAAATAAGAAGGGTGGTAATTAAATCACAACATTTTCTGTTGCATATATCCAAAGAATCCCATCCCTGTCAATAAATTTTGCTTCATCCGGCGCAATGGTTCTGAAATAATTATCCGTTCCAAATACCTTTTCTATATCATCCATTTTGTCAAACCAAATTTCGGCTACGCCATCAAATGGGGCTACCGGAAATTGGTTAAGATGTTCGCCGGTACTATGTGCCTGGATATATTTTCTGACATATTGCTTTACTTCGGGCTGGCTCGAAAACAGGGGACCATGAACGTTCTTCCAGTGCGCTTTAAATTCGTCGAGCGTAAGGTCTTTTCTGCGAGGAACAAGTATGCACAATTTGATCATGGTATTTGTCTTTTAATTTTGATATTAGTATGGACAGCCCATTTGAATTTCATTATGGGTGAAGATGGGATTTTTTACTTTCCTGCGCTTTTTGCGGCTTCTTCGATAACAGCGGCTACTTCCTCAGCATGTGAAATGAATGCAACGTGACTGGCTTTTATTTCGGTTACTTTTGCATTTGCCCTTTTCGCCATAAAGCGTTCTGCATTTGGAGGGATCATACGGTCCTCGGTTGAGACAATATACCAGCTCGGTTTTGTTCTCCATGCCGCTTTAGTCAAGACAGTGGTAAATGTTGCCAGGCCTGATGGTGTCTGTGAATGTGCCATAAAATCGGCTTCGTCGGCAGGAAGATCGGGGCAGAAATCTTTATGGAACTTGGCCATATCGTACCATATTAAACCATTTACCGGCGGCAAAACAATACCTGATTCCGGATTTGGCGGGCCCGCCTTTAAAAGGCCAAGCAGCGATTCGCCGGCATCCGGAGCAAATGCAGCAACATACACAAGGCCTGCAACATTGGAGGTGTCTCCTGCTTCGGTAATTACTGCTCCCCCGTAAGAATGACCAACAAGAATGACCGGTCCGGTTTGGCGGGCCAGTACCGCTTTTACTGCCGCTACGTCATCATTCAGGGTTAAGTTTGAATTAGCTACAACGTCTACATGATAACCTTTGGCAGTAAGTATCTTGTAAACTTTTTGCCATCCTGAAACATCAGCCCAGGCACCATGTACCAGTACTATGTTTTTGACCTGTGCAGAAGCAGCGTTAACGTCGCATAACGCAAACAAGATAATAGCCATAGAAAAAAGGAATTTCGCTTTTTTAAAGGCTTGATTAAATGAAGTGTGGAATTTACTTTTCATGATCGATTTTTTTGATTATTATTTCAATACAGAAAAGCAATCGATATACCGATTTTATAAGTAATTGATTATTAACTATTTGTGGTATTTTTGCTGCGGATTGGCTATTTTATATCGCTATTTACCCGGCACATTTACCTGTTTTTTTAATTACAGCGCCTGTATGGAATAACCAGGGACAGGAATAAATCTGCGGGAAGCCGATAAAAACGATAATTTGTTGGAAAACTTTATGGTAAATGATCAGGAGGTCAATTCGTATGCTGATAGTTCTTTTTTGAGGCTATCAGCAACTATATGCATTGGGTTTGCACTGTTGAGCACCCTGCAAATAGCATTGGCACCTTCAATAGATAAGAACATTTTCGTAGCAAATTCAGCAGGGACAAGCTGATTGGATAATTCTTTCTTGTCAATACCCTCCTGTAAAATTGAGGTGAACAAGGCAATAGCCGTATTGATCATTGTTTTTACCTTTTTTTTAATAACAGGGCTGGTGTCATCGCTTTCAGTAGAAAGATTTACAATAGGGCATCCGCCGGCAAAAAAACTTTTTAAGGGATTTTTATTGATCTCCATAAATGCGTAGATCTTTTCCCTGGCCGTTGTCTGTTTATTTAAAGCGCTGGTTCTTCTTTCTGTTAACTGTTCCAGCATATAATCTACGCATGCAAACGATAACTCTTCCTTGCTTTCAAAGTGGCCGTAAAAGCAGCCTTTGGAGATGGAAGCAGCTTCGATGACTTCATCAACTGAGGTGCCGGCAATACCCTTCTCATTGAACAATACCGCGGCCTGTTCAATGATTAGCTGTTTTTTTTGTTCCGATTTACCCATGGTATTGATAAAGGCAAATATAGACTAAATGGTTTAAATGAGTCTGGTTGGACTGTCAAATTCAATCAGGCTGCGGCTGATATTCTATTTGTACTGGTGTTTTGCTGTGCTTTAATAAACAGACCAAGTGTGCTCAACCAGATAAGCGCGAAAACAAGATAGGCAGCACCCAGTAATTCCTGGTTTTTAATAGTGATCATACTGACGGTTCCATAACTTATAAGAGCGGTCAGGATGAAAAGGCCACCCCCGGTTATTCCGCTGATAATGCCCGCGTTGTTTTTAAATCGTCCGAGGCAATAGGCAAATAAATTATTAAACAAAAACCCGGAAAGCAAATGAACAAACGCCGTAAATGTTATTAGGGTTGCCAGGTTACTGATAACGCCTGCATCGACTGTCATAAAAATGGCAACCAGTATTTGGAGCACGATACCTGTTAACAGTTTTTTATTTAAAGGGATGTCGATCATTAATTTTGATACGATTCCTCCGGTCATTAGAGCAACGCCTGAAACCAACGCGCAATAACCTGTTATGACCGGTTGATAATGGAATACGTGTTCTATAATAAATGGTGCGGTCATTCCGTAGACCACCAGCATGGCGTAGCTAAAGGAGATCATGATCAGGCCCAATGTAAAATCACTCGTTTTCAGGGTAGAAAAATATACGTTAACAATGTTTTTAAACCTGAAAGGGCTTTTATTTTTGAGTGATTCTCCGCTGAAAATAAATTCGAGGGCAAAAAGTATGGTGGTGGCTATACCTAAAAAGTAAAAGTTGCTTTGCCAGCCGAATAATGATTCCAGGTAACCCCCTAAAAAAGGTGCAACGATAGGAGAAGTCGCCCATATGATAGAAAATAAGCTGGTATAGTGCTTAAGTTTTGTACCGGAATAAATATCCATAAAATAGGCTCTTTTTCCGACTACGATTAATGCGACGGTCAGCCCCTGAACAACGCGCATTGTATAAATCAAATAGATGCTATGGCTTAGCGCAATGGTGAAACTAGCCAGTGCAAATATTAGCAAGGAAGCCATGCTTAGCCGGAACCTGCCAAAACTGTCCAATAAGCTGCCGACAAACAACTGGCCTATGCCTGAGCTTAGCATAAACAACACCAATGTCAGTTGCACTGCAGCTGCATTTACACCCAGGTTACCGGCCATGGCTGGCAGTGAGGGTATGTAAATATCCGTCGCAAAACCTGACAACGGGATAAGCGCAAAAGCAAGGACGGTGCTGATACCCTGATGATTTTCTTTTATAATTCTCATAATATTAAATTGAACAGCGTAATGCCGGAGTACGGGTATTAAAAATCAACGGCAAACGGATTGAAAAGCCGGCTGCCGTTGATAGCGTTTTGTGATTTACTTACGTTTTTGATCACCGGTTGCGGCAATTAATGCGGATGTTTACCATGGCATTTCTTCACCCAAATGGATGAACTTACCTGTCGGGCCGTCTTCACCGACAAGGGCCAATCCTACGCTGGTTTTTGCACCGTCAGTAATCGTCATAGGCGCCTGTTCATTTCCACCCAACTCCGTTTGTACCCAACCAGGGTGTGCTGAGTTTACTTTTATACCAAGCGGTGCCAGTTCTGCAGCCAAATGGATGGTAAACATATTTAAGGCTGCCTTGGCAGAGTTATAGGAAAGTACCCTAAATCCCGCAATCGGGCTTTCATCCTGTCCGTGTATGGTTAAGGAACCCAATATGCTCGATAAGTTAACGATACGCCCGGCTGTGCTTTTTTTGATCAGCGGAAGTAATTCTTTGGTTAAATAAACTACGCCAAAGAAATTGGTTTCATAGATATAGTCAAATTCTTCTTTCGTGGTATCAGCGGTTTTACTTACGAAAAGCGATTCCTTTGGTGCCACACCTGCATTATTGATCAGAATATCGAGGTGCCCGAATTTACCTGAAATATAATCCATCACCGCTTTTCTCTGGCCGGCGTCGGTTACGTCCAATTGAATACCGTAAGCTTCAATTCCCTGTGCGGTTAACTTGCTTGCAGCAGCTTCAGCTGCATCTAACTGCCTAGCTGTTAATATAACGGTCACGCCTTGTTCACCTAATTGTTTCGCGGTTTCAAACCCAATACCGCGATTTGATCCGGTAATAAGCGCTACTTTTTTATTGTTCATGATTTCTTTTATTTAATATGTGTCAAAAATAGACTAATTGGTTTATAAAATAGACTAATTAGTCTAAATTGATTGTTTTTTACTTTTCAATGTTAATAGAGGTAATCTGTTGGGGGCATAATGGCAGCAACACATCATCCTGGTGTTACTTATACCAATTCTGTGAGTTCACCTGCTTTCAATATTTTTAACCTGTCATGGATGCCCAGTGCCCCGAACGATTGCTGGAGGAGTTCTACCGGTTCTGATAAGTGTGACCAGCCTTCGTAATGAACGGGTATAATAATGGCGTCCGGAAAGGTAAAAGCGGTGTCAATGGCATCATTGCTGCCCATTGTCAAATTGAAAGGCGTGCCCGGTTTAGCGGCACCCGCAAAAATCAATATATATTTCGGGTGAAACCGGCTGGCTACGCTCTTTATACCATCAAAGAAAACGGTGTCTCCAGTGAGGTATATTTCACAGGGGGCCTGGCCGCCTATCGTCAGCACAAAACCTATTACGTCGCCGGCAAGCTTTTCTACGTTGGTAGGGCCGTGACGTGCCGGGGTGGCGGTAATGGCCAGATCGTCGCCTGATGGTGTGGTGATCCAACGGGTTTCCCAGGGTTCCATTCCGATGACGGTACCCTGCAATCTTTCCGCAGCTGCTTTTGTTGAAAAGGTTTGTGGAACTTCACTTATAAGTTTGCGGCCGGCTTTGTCAAGGTTATCATCGTGCTGGTCGTGGCTCAACAATACAAGATCAATATGACCTATGTCTTTTATGGCGGGTCCCGATAATTTTTTAATGAAATTATTCGGCCCGATCGGAAAATCACCAGGTGGGTCAAGCGTAGGATCGGTAATTATTCTCAAGCCACCGATCTCGATGATCACAGTCGGACCGCCGACGTAAATAATTTGGGTTGCAGTTTTCATTATAATAAATTTAAATTTTGTTGCTTGGTTTGTTGCCTGCCTGCTTAATCATAATTGAATCGGTTATTCGCATACCCGCGAACGCGCACCGGGACAAGCGGAGAACGAATTCCCCCGCCATACCATTCCGTACAATCCGTTGAGATCAAATAAACAGGCCACTTTTTGATTATCGTATCAGCAGATCGCTAAAGTTGTGCCCGTCCGTAAAGTATTGATTTGTAGATTTTTGAGTAGATTCTGGAATTAATACCCTGTCTTATATCGCTAATCACCCAACGGCTTTATCAAATCGGTTGATCGCGCTTTGGCCCTTGATCAATCCGGAAAAATGCTTCTTTTAAAATCCTTAATCTTTTTGGTAAGAATTTCGTGAATCCATTAAATAAAACAGGCAAATTAAAAGTATATTGTTATAATTAATTGACAATCAATTGGTTGGTTAGTGGCATTAAAGTGGTTTATGGAAAGGGAGCACACTTAAAAACATTGGTTTTAAAAATAATTTTCACGAAGTCCGTTTAATAATGAAAGCAGCTGTATACTATCACAATGGAGGCCCGGAAGTTTTTAGCTATGAGGATGTCCCTGAGCCGGTTAACAAGCCCAACGAAATTCTAATCCGCGTAAAAAGTATCAGCATAGAGGGCGGGGATCTGATCAACCGGGAAATACGCCCGCTCCGCAGTGTGCCGAATATTGTCGGTTACCAATGCGCCGGCGAAGTAATCGCCGTAGGTTCAGGTGTGAAAAATAAAAAGGTTGGCCAACGGGTTGTCGCTATAACCAGAGGAGGGTCGCATGCAGAAATTGTGGCAGCAGAGGACCTTCGGAGTTTTATTCTTCCTAATGCGTTGTCCTATGAGGTAGGTTCGGCCATTCCAACCGTTTTCTTTACCGCGCATGAATGCCTGTTTACTTTCGGTAATTTAAAAGCTGGTGAATCGGTTTTGATACACGGCGGCTCCGGAGCCCTGGGCATTGCCGCTATTCAACTGGCGAAACAGGCCAAAGCTATTGTATTTACCACGGGAGCAGATGACGAAAAACTTAATCGATTGAAAGATCTAGGCGCAGATTTTCTTATTAACTATAAAAGCCGGGCCTTCGATGAAGTGGTGCTTGAGTTGACAAAAGGACAGGGTGTTAATCTTATCATCGATTCGGTAGGCGGGAATAACCTATCCAAAAGTGTGAATGCACTCGCCTATAGAGGAATGATAACTTTTATTGGGGTTGCAGGCAGAGACGCTACATTGTTTGATCCGACACTGTTATGGCCAAAAAATGCAACGATCACGGGTGTATATGCTCCCGCAAGTACAGATCATGAACATGAACGGTTCCGGCAAACAGTAGAACAGGCTTTGAAAGATGTAGCCGGACAAAAATTAAAAATGCACATCGATAAAACTTTTCCTTTATCTCAGGCCAGGGAAGCCCATCAATATATTTTGGATAAAAAGGCATTTGGACGGGTATTGCTTATCCCCTGAATTTACAAATAACACAATATGGAAACTATATTCGAGATTAAAACAAGAGACGAGGTATCGGCCGCCGATCAGGCAGTATTTGATTCCAGTCGCAAACTGCTGGGTTTCGTACCCAATATTTATGGTATTATGGCGAATTCCGAACACGGACTGAGCCGCTATGTCAAAGCAGAATTTGAAAGGACATCATTAACCACAAAGGAACAGGAGGTGGTCAATATCGTTGTTAGCCAGGTGAATTTTTGTCGCTATTGCATCAGTTTTCATTATCAGTTTCTGTTGAAGCTTGGCTTTACAGCGAAACAAATATCAGAAATCAGGAAAGGCAGCGCGAATTTTGACCCGAAGCTCGAGGCATTGGTGAAATTAACCAAAGGCTTGATCGAAATGAGCGGTCACATAGACGGTGAACTGATAGACCGGTTTATAGACGCGGGTTATTCTAAAGGAGCCGTTATCGACACCATTATTTTGGTCAATTTGAGAGGCGTTACAAATTATGTGCACGCTGCTCTCGGCGAATTCGCAATCGATTTTCCACTTGCACCGGATTTGGATTAAGCTAAACAAAATATTGACCAATGGAAAACAGCCTGAAAGAAAAAATAATTGGTGCCTGGAGACTGGTAAGTTTTGAGCAGGAAAGCAAGGACGGGAAGATTACCTTTCCGCTGGGCAAAGATGCCAGAGGTTATCTATACTACCTTATCGATGGCCATGTTTCGGTACACATCATGCGAACCGGGCGACAAATCAGTCTGGAAGATGGTGTATTAAAGTATAATGAACTCGGCTATCTGGCTTACGGCGGTCATTATTATTTTGATGAAACCCGAATGGTCATGACACATGAAGTTGACGTGAGCCTTTATCCGGAATGGACCGGAACTGCCCAGGTGCGGAAGGTAGATCTGAAATGGCCTTATTTACAATTAAGTTCTGATGGCCCGGTAGGTGAAGAAGGCTTTCAGTTCCGGCTACGATGGTTAAGGGATTGAGTGATATTTCTTGAAAGCTTCAATTTACCGGTAGTATAAATTTAGTTTAAAAGAGCCTGTTAAAAAGTCGGGGAGCGATGTTTAAATTGAAAAGTTTACTGAAATTAATATGCCGGTAGAAAATGATGTGTTAATAAATTAGAATCAGATAACCCCAATAATAAGGCGACATCATTAATGGATAATCATACCTGTAACTGACAAGGATTTATTTGGCCGTTTAATGGGTTTTAATTAGTACTTTTAATAAGGCTTTATTTCAGGGATAAGATACGATACAAAATGCGCTAATGGATAATTTGGTAAAAGATATAGCCCACGTAAATAAAGATCCGGATCTGGCATTGGTAAAAAATGACCAGGCCTCCAAATTATTAGCGCTTCTGATCGAAGTAATACCGATATCCGAAATCAGTGCGCTGTTTGAGACAATTGTCAGGCATGTAAAGACCATGGTCGATTTTGATGCCGCAGACCTGCTTTTTTTTGAAAATACAAGTGCTGCGAAACATAACAGGCTATCTTACAGTAAAGCGCAATTTTATGAGTTTTTAAATGTGAGTGACCCTTCGATGTTTGATGCCGCTGATTCAGGCATATTAAGCCGGCATTTTACCCGCGATCATAGACGGCAAACATCCGACACTTATTGGGAGCATATATTGCCCCACGATTCCCTCTTTTTCAAAAAGGAAACGGAGTTTAAATATTCTTATTTCATTCCGGTTACTGGGGTAAATAACCTGAATGGGTTACTTCAATTCAGGACAAACAAGCATAAAGGATTTGACCTGGCTGAGCATGCTACTTTTCAGCTAATTGAAAAAATATTGCTCTCCAAATTAAACGAACTGCTTAAACAATCTGTCACAATTGACCGCGGAAATACAATTGCTGATAAGGTCGGATTTCCCATCCTCGAATCGGGTCATTCCGCATCGCTGGCATTAAATTTTGAATTGGCGTCAATAAGAACGAAAGAAGATCTTGAGCTTATCATACATCATCGGCTAAATAAATTTTTGCCTGACGGATTTATACAGATCTATAAGTGTAGCAATAATGGTAAAAGTTACCACCCTTTTATTGATTCGTCCGCGGGAAACAAAGATTCATCCGGGCTACGTATTTTAGAGGAAAAAGAGCTTCCAGCCGGAATTACCTGCATTAACTCCGTTGATTTTTCTGTTGAGCCGACTCACGTTCAATTGAATGAACTTAGAGATACAGTGCCGGGCTTTGCCTGGCTAAAAGAAAAATTCAAACAAGGATTTACGCGGGCTATCTTCTTCGCCCTTGGTAATCATGACCGTAGAACCGGCCTCATGATTATTTTCGTTGTTGGAGAAGTTGATACTTCTTACATAAACAAGGTAAAAGAACTTTCCTGGCAAATATCGGCTGTGCTGAATAACATTATTGCAAATGAAAAAATAGCCGATCAGTTTAAAGAAATTGAAAAGTACAAACAACAGCTTGAGACGGAGAATCACTATTTACAGGAGGAAATTGAAACCACCTATAACTACGGCGATATTATCGGCACAAGTGAAGCCATGAAAAAAATCTTCTTCCTGGTTTCGCAAGTTGCTGAAACTCAAAGTTCTGTCTTGATTTTGGGCGAAACGGGTACAGGAAAGGAGTTGATAGCAAGAGCGTTGCATAGTGCATCTCCAAGACGTAAAAAGCTGATGGTAAAAATAAATTGTGCGGCACTTCCTGCCAATTTAATTGAAAGCGAGTTATTTGGTCATGAAAAAGGCAGTTTCACAGGGGCATCTGATCGGAGGATCGGGAAGTTTGAGTTGGCCAATAACAGCACGTTATTTTTGGATGAGGTAGGTGAATTACCATTAGACCTCCAGGTAAAGCTGTTGAGGGCATTACAGGAAAAGGAAATTGAGCGAATTGGTGGAACCTCGGTTATAAAAGTAAATGTAAGGATCGTTGCAGCCACAAACCGCAACTTGCTTAAAGAGGTTCATGCAGGTAATTTCAGAAGCGACTTGTATTTCAGGTTGAATGTTTTTCCAATAATGCTGCCACCGTTGCGGGACAGAAAAGACGACATACCGTTGTTGGCTGCCCATTTTCTAGGGAAACAATCCAAAAGAATCACGCCTGTAATAACGGGGTTTTCATCAAAAGCGATAAAGCAATTAAAGGCGTATGACTGGCCCGGAAATGTACGTGAACTGGAACACTTAATTGAACGGTGCGCCTTACTTACGAAGGGTACTATAATTAATCAGCTGCCGGTATTATTGACAGGGAATGAGAATTCCTCGGTTACGCCGGATATCCGCATAAAAACAATCGATGAAATAGAACGGGAACATATCATGTTTGTATTAAAAAAATGCGAAAACAAAGTTGCCGGAATTGGCGGAGCCGCGGACGTGCTAAAAATTCCCGCCTCGACACTGAATTCTAAAATGAGGCGTCTGAAGATTAAACGGGGTTACACAGAAAGTTAAGATTATTGATGTAACATCAGACCATCCCGGCCAAATTGATTAAAAAGTCCTGATAGATGCAAAATTTCCTTAAACAGCACACTCTATAATATCATAAATGGTATAAAAAATCAAATGCGTTATATATCACTATGTAAATTGGGGAATTAGCGATATAAAACAACTTCAATGGTCTGTAAAATTTATAACATTCTATAAAACAGTAATTTACATGCTGGCATCTTTATAGCATATCCTATACTGATACATTCATTAAGGAGTATCATTATGTTTTATATGAGGACAGCTATAAGTAAATCGGTATTTGGCTTGTTTTTCCTGTTAACGCTTGATTTAGGCGTAAACGGGCAATCACATTTATCTGATTTACCCAAATACCTGATACCGCTGATCCACAGAAGTCATGCAGACACAAATCGGATAGCCTTGCTGAACAAGCTTGGCGGTTATTACATTTTGAAATCAGGAAATTTCAAATATAATTTGGATAGTGCTTTAACATATCTAAATCAATCATTGGCGTTAAGCGAAAAACTTCATTCAATTAAATGGGAGAATGAAACGTTAAAGCTGAAGGGTGATTGTTACCTCAAAGGTGATGACCTCGAAAATGGTAGTAATTGCTTCAGGCAAGTAATTGATTATTATCACCAAGCCAAAGACGCAAAAAGAGAAGGGGCAACCTGGAGAAGGTGGGGGGATTGTATAACAGCCAGTCATAAAATAGAAAAGATTGATTGCTATGAACATGCTTTATCACTAATCACAAATGATAAAAATTTGGAATTAACCACCATCTTAATCCAATTAGGTACAAAATGTTTTGACGAAGGAGATTTAAAAAATGGGGCTGCTTGCTTTAAAGAGGTAGCTGCTATTTACCATCGTGCGGCCAATAAAGCCAATGAGGAGATAGTATTGGTATCGCTTGGCAGCAATTACCCGTTTGGTTTGGCAGTTGCCAGGGCAGATTACTTTCAACGGGCTATTACGTTGTTAAGACAACGGAAAGTCCGCGATTATAAGGAAGAAGCGAGTGTATTGAAATATCTGGCCGAAGCACACCTGGCAGACGGTAAATTAAATACAGCTGAAGCAGAATTGCAAGAATTACTTTTAACCTTCAAGGCCCTTGGCGACAAAAAAACGCAAAGAATATATGACCTTTTGGCGACTGCGTATCGTATGGGGGGCGATCCTGCTAAATCTCTTTCCTATGCTGTCACTGCCGTCAACACCATGGTCGCCTCTAAAGATACAACAGATGAACAGTTCTATTATTTTGAATTGGCAGGTGCTTATTATTTTATTGGTTCTTATGACAAAAGTATTGTTATACTTAACCAGGTATTAAATGATCCATCACATGAGGAAAGTTATTATTATATCCATGCGTTAAGTCTTAGTACCAAATGCATGCTAAAAGAGGGAAAACCAACAGAGGCGCTGCGGCTTTTAATACTAAACAGCAAAGTTCACCGGCCACATGATTTGGAACAGGAAATCTATTTGTTTGAAAGTTTTGGTAGCTGTTATCGGGCTCTCAAAAATTATCCTCAAGCAGAGAAATATTATTTATCCATGGCCCGGGCAAGTGATTCTCTTAGCATGGCATCTGGGGTTAACCTAGATGTGAGATGTAATTTTTTTATTAGCGACCTGTATGTTGACATGGGGAATTATAAAAAGGCAGCATTCTATCTCAAAAAAATAACTTCCGTGCCCAATGGTCTTTTTACTTCCGACCAGTTAGGCCAATTGCAATTGCTTCGTTTTAAAATAGATTCCGCAGCAGGGCGAGAAGTTGCCGCTATCAAACATTACCAGCATTATAAAAAATTTAATGACTCTATATTTAATAAAGTTAAAAACAAACAACTACAGGAATTTGAAATTAAATATGATACCGAGAAAAAGCAACGAGCCATTGCAGGTTTAGAAATCAGGGAAAAGTTACAGCAGGCTGAACTTCAAAGGATAAATTTGCAGCGTAATCTCACACTTGCAGGGATAGTGTTATCGCTGATCACCGCAGCTATGGCCTATAAAAACTTCCGGCAGAAAAAAAGAAGTAACCAGCTGATGCAAGTACACCAAAAAGAGATTGATCAAAAAAATGGATTGCTGCAAAAAGTAAACTTTAAACAGGAATTGTTATTGATAGAGAAAGAATGGCTTCTGCGGGAAATACACCACCGGGTAAAAAACAACCTGCAAACAACCATCAGTTTGCTGAACATGCAGTCGGCCTATCTTTTCAACAAAGAAGCACGGGCAGCTATCGAAGACAGCCAGCGTCGTATGCAAGCTATGTCGCTGATTCACCAAAAACTGTACCAGGCAGAGAATATGGCTGATATCGAAATGTATTCATATATATCGGAACTGGTTATTTATATAAAGGAAAGTTTTTCTGGTAAAAGGCATATTCACTTTAAGTTGCAAATTTCGCCTGTTAAGCTTGATATTGCTCAGGCCGTTCCCTTAGGTCTTATTATAAACGAGGCAATCACAAATTCGATCAAATATGCATTCCCTGATAATAATAGCAACGGGGAGATTTTAATTGAATTTAAGCGCACGGCAGATGGTCAAAACCTGTTAACGATTGCAGACAACGGGATAGGTTTACCCGAGGATTTTGATGCCGGTAGTCAATACGGTTCATTGGGTATGAACCTGATACGTGGCTTGGTTGGCCAGATACACGGAACTTTTAGTATCAAAAGTGATAAAGGGACAATTTTAAACATTATTTTTAAGGATTATGAAATTACCAGGGAGGATAACCTGTTAGAAATAAACGAGGATACATTAGCATCTTAAAATATGGACGGGAAAATATTAATTGTAGAAGACGAATTTATTATCGCAAGTGATTTACGTCTGATCCTTGAAAAAGCAGGATATGAGATTGCCGGTATCGCGCCATCTGTTCAGAAGGCCTTGGAAATTATTAAATTAAAAAGGCCGGCCTGGGTTTTCCTGGATATTTACCTGTCAGGCAAACTGACTGGTATAGATCTGGCCAAGCAATTGGTAGACATGAGTATTCCCTTTATTTACGTTTCAGCCAATTCCAATCAAAGTGTTTTAAACGAGGCACGAAAGACCCGGCCTTATGGATTCCTGGTAAAACCTTTTCGGGAACAAGACGTGCTGGTTACCCTTGACGTAGCTAAATACAGGCACGAAAACGATCTGGAAACCCAGTTGCAAAGCGAAGTTGCATTGAAAGAGCAGGTCATGCGCATTTTTGCCGAAACAATCAGCAAAGAGGAAGAAGTGTCTAAAATTGTCTCGGCCCTGCAATTCCATATTCCATTTGATTTCTTTACGATCGGCTGGAAAGACAAAGACGGACAATCTGGTGATGTCCGCGCTTTTAATAAGGCAGCGAATGGTCATTTTGAACTACTTAGCGAAGCTGACTTCTATCTTCAATCAAAACTATCTCCGGGGGAGTTTGCTTCTGCGAGAAAGTTTTCTTCACGGTCAGCAAAATCTATATGCGTATCCGGAAGTGATTTTGTTGAAATGTGCCGCACCAATTCATTTGACCAGGCGATCGCCGGTAATTTTGATCTGCAATCTGCGTTGATAAAAACTTTTGCCATTTGCAGTTGGGGACAATTGAATTTTTCGCTTTACAGCCGGGATGCGGATGGTTTTAAGCAACAACATGCTGCATTACTGGATCGATTGGACCTTTTGCTTGTCAGGATATCTGATTATTTTCCACAGATCAGCAAATTAGGCCGTGTAGAAGTGCTGGAAGGTTCTGGCAAAATTTTAATGGCTGATGCAGCACAAATTACCGCTATGACCTCGGTTAATGTGATTGATAATGAGGGCCTTGGCTTGATAGGTAAAGCGTCGAATTTTATAAAAGTAAAGGAACAGATTGCTACTGTTGCCCCATTTGAAATCTCTGTATTGATCCTTGGAGAAAGTGGGACGGGAAAAGAGAAAGTAGCGCGGGCAGTGCACAATTTATCTGAGCGACGGGACAAACCTTTTATAAAAGTGAACTGCGCGGCGATCCCCGATACACTCATGGAATCCGAACTGTTCGGATATGAAAGAGGAGCTTTCACTGGCGCCTTTGACAGAAGAATTGGCAAATTTGAACAGGCGAACGGAGGAACAATTTTTTTAGATGAGATTGGCGATGTACCGCTTGACCTACAGGTGAAATTACTTTGCGTCCTCCAGGAACGGGAAGTAGTACGGCTTGGCGGTAATCAGGTTATCAAAATTGATGTGCGGATTGTCGCAGCCACCAATTGTAATTTGGAAAAGGCTATTGCAAGCGGGAAATTCAGGCTGGACTTATATTACCGCCTGAATGTTTTCCCGATCGTTATGCCGCCGTTAAGGCACAGAAGAGAAGATATACCCGAATTGGTAGGTTATTTTATAAACCGTCTGACAGCCAGAATGGGCAGAGAGCCGAAAGAAATAACGGCGGAAGCTTTGCAAACACTAATGCACTATAACTGGCCCGGGAATATAAGGGAGCTGGAAAATATTATCGAGCGCAGCTTGGTTCTGAACAAGGATAGCCTTATAAGCTATATAGAACTGCCCGATAATGAGCAATTAGACGAACCAGTGGTACCGCATGATGGGAAGATCAAAACGATAAAAGAATTGGAAAAAGATCATATTATGGCTACGCTGGAATACTGCAACGGTAAAGTTTCGGGCTCAGGCGGGGCTGCTGAGTTGCTCGATATTCCGCCAAACACCCTTTTTGCCAGGATAAAAAAGCTGGGCATAGCAAAGAATTTTCAATAGGTACTTTAATAAAGTTAAGACAATAAAGAAATTGAAAAATATGAAGTGCCGTATGACTACGGAAAGCATCATTTTAGCAATCGGCGCAAACAAGTCAGGGATCGACATTTTAATTTTATTTAATTCCATATCAAAATGAAGTTCATTGACATCCGCATATTTAAGTCGAAAACCGCCATGCGGATAAAAGCGATAGGCATGTAATGACTTCCGCGCTACCGGCAAGCAGTTTTTTATTCAATTGGGGAAACGTGCTTTTTCCATTTGGCTGATCGGGCAGGATTTTTTCTTTTCGCTGTATAAATAGTTAATAGCTAAATTATATTACTGGTTACACTTCAGCGATTTCTTCTTTCTCTATTATTTTACTGACGTTGAAAATACAGGTTACTATCGTGCCGTTATTTTTTTCTACATTCAACTCGCCTCCTAACTGTCCTGCCAACCCCTCCATTAAATTCATCCCAAGGGAGTTTCCGGAGTGATATTCAAATGAGCTTGATATGCCAATGCCGCTGTCGGTTATCAAAAGCATATATACGTTATCAGATTTCTGCGCCAGAAAAACACTTATCTGTCCTTTTCTCTTGTCAGGGAATGCGTGTTTAATTGCATTAGTAACGGCTTCATTTACAATCAACCCCAGGGGAACTGCTTCGGCAGCGTCAAGTTTTAAAGGCTGTACCTGTAAATTATAGGTGATGTTTTCCATGCCGGTAAAGCTTTCTTTAAGCGAATTAACCAATTCTTTGATGTATATAGACATGTCTATGTTAGTCACGGTGTTTGATTGATACAGTTGCTGGTGAATGAGGGACATGGCATGCATCCTGCGTTGACTGCTTTTTATGGCTTCTAATGCTGCGTCATTACTGATAAATGCTGACTGCATATTTAACAGGCTCATGGTGGTTTGCAGGTTGTTTTTTACCCGGTGGTGTATTTCCCGCATGAGCAGTTCCTTTTCTTTTAGTAAAGCCGTCTGCTTATGGTTCAGGATTTGGAGGGCGTGATTTTGCTCATCAATTTCTGTTTTTTGGGCCTGTAACAGGTTGTTACTTTTCTTATTATAATAATATCGGTTATATATCACTGAGATTACCAGGAGTAATACGATAATGGATGTATAAGTAATCTTTTTTGTTGTATCAGTCCTTTGGATTTCCAATTGGTTTTGCGCGGTCAATAATTGCAGATTTTTTTCTTTTTGGCCGGTTTCATATTTTACATTTAAAGCAGTAAGCTCTTTGCTTTGTTTGTCGGAATATATTGTCTTGTATATGTCGATATATTTGTGAAGATAATTAAGTGAAGATAAGTAATCGCCTGAAACAGAATCGGCAGTATGCAACCCATAATAAGCAACCATCAGATATTCATCCTGGGCAACGGTTTTGTAGGGATCGGTCAGTAATTTTAAATAGTAAAATTTACTTTTTTTATAATCCTTTGCTGCCGAGTAGAAACGGCCCATAGAGTAAACCAGTTCAGCATTGCCTACCCCGCCCTTTTGCAGCTGGTTGTATTTTTCCAGGCTGTCTGCCTTGATTAAAAGCTTTTCTGCGGTTTTATAGTTTTTCAGATTTTGATAACCCTGAGCAAGTGTCAAATAGGCATACTGTAGATCATTATCATTTTTAGGCGGATCTTTTTTTAAGGCATCCTCTATTAACTTTACATAATTAGAACCCAGCCCAATGTCGTCGCCATTTATCAATGCGTTTTTCAGCATCAAATAGAAGTCATGGTCAGCACTATTCGCAATAAAGATTTTAAATGCCTTTTTCTCCCACTTTATAGCTTCTTCACTGCTATTTAGCAGGTCATAAGAAGTGGCGACTTTTGCATAAAAATGGCCCAGCGCTAAGCTGTCTTTGTTAGACTCCGCGGCGCTTACTGCGTTAAGCGAAAAGGTTAAGTGTCTTGGAAAATCTGATTTTATTACCTCAAGGTAAGCCAATAGGTCGTACGTATACTGGTTATAAGTGAAATGCAGTGCTTTTTGCAAAGCGAGTGAGGCCATAGCCGCTTCTTCCGAATCTTTTATTTGTCTGTTGGCAAAACTCAGATACGCTATGTTCATTAGTGTATTAATCTGATTGCCGTTGTCATTTAAACTCTTATAGATAGTAAGCGCTTTCCTAAGACAATCTATCCTGAAACTTGTCGTATTGGCTAAAAATGGGCAATACATACCTTCATAATTCCAGGCTTTTGCAATAATATCCTGTTCGGAAATTTGATTTGCGTTATCTGTTATTATTTTAAACCATTTGGTACCGGTTGGGATATCGTTCCGTTTAAAATAGCACTTTCCCAACAGGCATGAACATTGTAACGACCATGCCACCAAGTGTAAATTATCGCACATTTTTTTTGCCAGTGTCAGGTAAAAAATACCGCTATCGATATATTTTGTTGCAAAACCCGGATGAAACGCATAATATGCCCCTATCAGTAATGATAGCCTCGCTTGGTCAGCGCCCTTTAAATCAGCAAGTTTTTTTCTTACACTGCCGCTATTGTTTTTATCCATCCACCGGCAGTTTGTACTCGTGTAGTGGTCATCTATGCCTTCGGCGATCACAGGAACACGGCTTAATTTATGCCATTGGCTTGTGATCAGCAAACTACTATCAAGATCGACAGTTGCATTTTTTTCGACGGTATAAAAACCGGAACTGACTTGCAACAGCGTTATATCATGGTCCCTTTTTGCCATACGTGACTGGCCAAATGACAGACAGCTTAACATACAAGCATACCAGGCACACGAAACCTGGACTAATCGCAATATCATTTTTCCATGAATCATATATTATTCTATCTAAGATATTCCGACATGGATGGATCAATCAACTTAATGAAATGATATCGGTTATCGGTGCAAAATATAATGTTACTGTTTTGTTAATCTAATGGGAATATTGACAGGCGGGTTGACAGAAGCTTTTGTATAAATAGCTTGTCTAAATATCCAAATATTGGTACGAATATACTTGATTTATAGTCAAATGTCTTTTTCTTATATCTAATTTAAACATTCCTGCGAAGTGAGTAATAAGATGGGATATTCCGTGGGCGTTCATTATCTCGTCCAAGAATACCAAACCAATTACCTTGACCATTTTATTATCTTATGTCTGGAAGTGTTTACTGAATTATTTTACATGGTTGGTTGAACCCGGAGCAGCAAAGAATCATGGGTATCGGGCCCCGGCAATAATCTTGCGTTCCCCACTCTTCTGCCCCAATTCCGCTAAAAGTCAACCAGGCCCTTCGGGTGCCCCGTCCGGCAATGGTAGCCGGAAAGGCAGTTTCCTTTCATCGGGTAAGATCCTTTTATACTTCTTTCAATTCCTGCTCCATTCCTTTCCCGGACTGTTGTCATGATTATCTCCTTTTTCATTTAGCCTTTGCTTGAGGCAAATTTACCCCTCTTCAGCGGTCAAGGCCATGTGAATGCCGCTTTAAAAAATCTCCACACCTCGCTGCGCTCCGGGTAGTATTTTTTGCGGCAGCCTTGCCCCGCTCGCCCCCCGCGCAAGTTTTTTGCCTCTATCAAAGGCCAAATGAGGGTTTTGCCGAAATGGCCTTTGGATAACAGATTTTTTAAACAATTAAATTTTTATCAAAATGGAAATCACAGGAAGACTGGTAGCAGACGCTACCGTGAGGAATGTCGCAGACGACAGGAATGTAACCAATTTCAGATTGGCGATCAACCGCAGGTACAAATCGAACGGCGAACAAAGAGAGGAAACCACTTACGTGGATTGTACCTACTGGCGCACAGATGCCTTAGCGCCTTACCTGACCAAAGGGCTGTTGGTGCAATTGTACGGACACATGAGCACAAAGCCTTGGGTGAGCCGTGACGGCGAGCCAATGGCCAGCCTGAACTTTCACACCAATGAGATCACCCTGTTGGGCGCATCGGGGAGGCGGTCGGCTTAAGGTAAATCAAGTCATCAAAAACTTATAAAGAGATGGGGAGAGTTAGGGATATCTATACGGTCGCCCACCATTGGGCGAACCGCTTAGGCGAGGAGGCAAAGGCTAGTAATTTATTTTTTGAACAGGAGAACATTTACTCCTATGGATATCATTTCCTGATCGCTAAACATGTGGCAAACGAACGGGGCGGCCGCGCCGTGCTGCTCACCCGGCGCAGCTACAGTAAATCAACCTCGGCGCATATCACGATTGTCAGGAATGCAGCAAGCCATTTGGATGTATTATATGTACCCGATCCCGGTTTGCAGGAAGCCATGTTGTTTGAAAAGTGGTACGAGGAGATCAGAAACTTAGCAGTTGCGCTGAATGGTGCAAGCAAGCCGCAAAAGTATATCCTCAAAATTCAGGGTGTATTTGAGCAAGCTAAACGTTACGCTGATTTTTTTGATTTTGAAGTACCCGAAATACTCGTTAAGGCTGGCGAAATCCAAAATACGGAACAATACCACGAGGTATTGCAACAGGAACGGGAGCTGCGGAAAGCGCATGCGAAACGGGAACAGGCCGAAGCCCTTCGGGTTCAGAAAAGACGGTTAAAGGACTGGCGGAAATTTAAAATCGGTTACCTGTCAACAGCGGACGGCTTCGATTACCTGCGCTTCGATAGGGCTAACCAACAGATCGAAACCACCCAAAAGGTGAGGTTTTCCTCAACCGAAGGCCGCCAGTTATACCTACTGGTATTGGCTACCCTTGAAAGAGGCGGTTGTACCCATTGCGGGGAAACCTTTTTAGGGAAGTACAGCATTACCGAAATCAACCGCAGGTTTATCCGGGTCGGCTGCCACAAGGTATCCTTAACAGAAATCAAATCTTTTGCGAAAAAACAGGGGTGGCAACGGCTACCCCTCATTTAAAAATTAAACTAACGGACATGAGAGCATACGAGAAAACAAACAATGGTATAGAATATACCGATGAACTGGCCGGAAGCAATGGCGCAAGTTTCGTATTGTACCCGGCAAAGGAGGACACCGCAGAAATGATCAAAGCGGCAATCCGGGAACTGTTTGATAACAGGGATGTGGTTTCCATGAAAATTGCAAACGAGCGGGATTGGGACGAACGTTACCGTACCGAAATATTCGCCCATCCATTGACACGCCCCCTGCGGTGGTACGAGATCAACGCCGATGATTACAACCTGTTAAGGCGGGAACGGGAGAAAGGCACGACCGCCGGAGACTATGTAAAAACGTTTGTGTTGCCTTTTACGGCTGAAACCAAATCGGCAAACCTGAACAGATACGGTGAACAAATTTTAGAAAGGTAATCATGGAAAAGGATCATTCATATACCCTGCCATGCGGTTTGCTGTTAATCGCCATCGGGCTGTTTATCCGCTACCATATCGGCAGGCGCAGGTTTAACCGCCGGGGCATCGGCGGCCTGCAACAGTTTCCCACCTATAGCAGGTTCATTTTTACCATGATCGCAGAAAGGGTAATCTTTTTTATCGGGACAATTGCCCTGTTGGCAGGCTTGTTTTTTCTCGCCCTAACAGGATTTAATCATTTTAAATTTTAACCATATGAAAACGAATTTTTTTGAACAAATCGCAGGTTTAGGCTTTAAAGGCAATTTCCTGCTGAATATCCATCAGGACGAAATAGGGGTGCAAACCGTATCGGTGGTACTCAAAAAAGATAAGGCCATCGATGGTTTGCCGCCCATGCTGTTTAAGGCGACCGCCGGGGAATTTGACGAGCAGTTTTTTGACAAGCTAACCGAGCCCGTTAAAAAAACCGCAGGAGTGATCAGCAATCTGGATAGTTACCAAAAGGAACTGGACAGGGCAAAAAAGAACATCAGGCCTGATAAAGCCAAAGCAAATAAACCTGCCGACAACGGGCAGGAAGATGACGACCGGGAAGAAGAAAATAATCTTTTTACCCCACCCGATGACGATAATCAGGTCAAAGCAGAAAAGAAACGGCTTTATGACGAAGCGATGGAGCGGGTTAAGAATTTGGCGCAGCAAACCAAATACGCAGAAGCATTGGCGCAGCTGCCTGACGTAGCCGATTACCCCGATAAGGCCGAAGTTATCGCAACCAAACGCAAGAACTTACAGGAGGGTAAAGAAGCCTACGACAAATTAACCGCAAGTTTTAACGATTAACCCACTGCAAAATGAAAGCGATGATTTTACCGAGGATATTCCTGCACAAGGAGAACGGGCAGGAAATCCGGTTGAACGACCCCAACGATACGTTTACCATTGCCGAGGTACAGAACTTCTACGCAGGAACGTACCCGATACTGACCAACGCCAAAATTACCGGCCCTGACATCAAAGACGATGAAGCGCAGTACAGGTTTGAAAGTACGATGGGAACAAAAGGATAAGCGATGAAAAACAAATCAATAAACAGGATTATCAAAATTAACAGGAAAGGCGGCCAATGGAAACTACAGCAATTATTCGGCGAACTGGCAGAGCGGTTAAACCGCCTGCCCGATGCGGACGAGGTAAGGCGCAACCCGCTCCGGAGCGCGCCCGCAGGACTGACGGAAATGGTTTTTTAAATCATAGTTTCCTGCCGTTTTGGGCTTTTTCAGGTAACAGAGAAAGGATGGCAAGGGAGTATTTTCACTCCCTTGCCAATCTCTGTAAGCATTACGGCATAGCTATACCTCAAACGGACTTGCCATTTCCGCAGAATATTTACAACACCTGGCAGGCGGTTGAAAAGCAGGTAAGGGCTATTGACCGGGATAATCATTGCATGATTTTACAGGATAAGCGCAAACAAGCGGTGCTATCGGTGGTCAAAACATTTGATTTGAGCCATTGCCTCTTTTACATTCCCGTACGGGCATACTGGCAATGGTCACAATGCGCCGGACAAAAAGCCATCACCGAACTGGTGACCGTCATATTCGCTTATTTACATCAGGTGGTCGATATACCGTTCTACGCCGAGAACGGCAGTTTTATGGATGGCCAGTATGATACCTTAGAGCAATGGATAAGCGAAACCGGGGACGAGGGAATGAATGACGAAGAAGATAAGGAATGGCGGCAGCAACAGGAAGACACCCTGTACGAGTTAAGGCGTGCAGGTGGCCATATCATGCCCGTCATCAAAAACCCCGAATGGCTTGCAAAGATGGAACACGTGATTACTAACTACCACCACCGGGACAGCCACGAACTCGAATGGGAGCAACTGGCTGTCAAATTTCTACAGCTTTACCGCCAGTACCCCAACCGCTCTTTAGCCGATAGCATCCATGAAGATTTGGTTTATCCCGACGAAGAAGAACGCATTACGGTTAACGAATACGTGAGTTTTTATTGGAGCGACAAGGACTGTTTTAAATACGAGTTACTGGAAATGATCAACTGCTCATTTCAGGAAAGGCCTGTCATGGATGAACCGACCGTAGTTTATTACTTTGATACCCCGCCCGAACCCGGCAGAGAGGATTTTGATTTTGAGAACCGCCTGTTCGACCTGATCGAACAGCTGCGGGATTTACTAAATGACTATGACCATGAAAACGGCGTTAGCCCTTTGAATAGCTACTAAAAAACAAATTGTATTATGAAAAACATCACACAACAGTTTAACAGCGGTTTTGAACCGTTCAAAGCCCTGCTGATTTACCGCTATGATAAAGAGGAAGAAATCAATCAGTTCCAAAAGGATGAAAAGAGAACAGAAATATATGTGGAAAGTTACGATATCGGCAGGAACGGCAAACCCATTAATGCGCACCCTTTGAGCGAAAAGGAAATGTCTGCACTAAGCGAGCTATTACAGACAACGCAGGAAACCAAAAATAGCTATCTCAAAAGCAAAGGAGTGTTACCCTCAAATGTCTTATATGTCAATCAACAGGCTAATGGCTGCGCTATTTGGTATACGCCCCCGCAGGAGGTGAACCTGTTTTTTGTAGATGGGCTGAATATCCCGTCCGGTAAATTTCATATACCTGCCATGCTTTGGAAAGCTAATGCCGATCATTTAGCGGTTTATGGGCTAACAGGCAAAGCAAAACCGACTGAAAAGACCAGACTCTGTCATGCGCCTTATTTAAACATCTATGTAAGCGGGCAGGTCTGCATGGGAACGGTACAAATCAATATTGGTAAAAGCACCTGTTTGGAGGAATTTACCAAAACATGGGAGCAGTATTTCTTTAACAGCAAATTCAGCCATTCCATCAGCGGGAATAACAGCACCAAAAGCAACACCACCGACTTATGGCGTTCCCTCGCAGGAAAGGGCGAAGCATTTCCACAGCAGGAGTTAATTAAAACGGGTTTGACCCTTAAACAAATTATCCAATGAGAACAAAGAAAAGCCAAAAACCTGCTGTACATATCGTGCAAAAGGAATTGTTACAGCCTTACAACCCGGTTACCGTTAATTTGATTGGCGCAGGCGGGACAGGGGGGCAGGTATTGACCGCAGTGGCAAGAATGAACCATGCCTTGAATGCTTTAGGCCATGCCGGCTTGTTTGTGCGGATATTTGATAATGATACCGTTGATGCCGCCAACCTCGGCAGGCAGTTGTTTACTACTGCTGAACTGGGCTTACACAAATCGGTCGCCTTAATTAACCGCATCAACCGTTTTTTCGGTACCAACTGGCGTGCGGAAACAATCCGCTATGATAAAGCATCCTTAAAAGACAGGGATTTGGCGAGTGCCACAATTACCATATCCTGTGTGGATACCGTGGATGCCCGTTACGAAATAGCGGGGATATTAAAATACCTGACTGATAAATATGGTGGCCGTAACCGTGTACAGTACTGGATGGATTTTGGCAATAGCCGTTCAAGCGGTCAGGTCATCCTATCCACATTGGAAAAAATAAAACAACCCGCTTCTAAACTATACAGACCCATAGAAGAACTGCCTTTGCTGACCGATGAATTTAAGGAACTCTTAAGCGCATCGGAACAGGCAGATCATACGCCAAGCTGTTCGCTTGCGGAAGCGCTCACCAGACAGGATTTGTTTATCAACTCGGCCCTGGCTAATTGTGGCGCATCGCTTTTATGGCAGTTATTTCGCGAGGGTATCCTATTTAACAGGGGCTTCTTTCTTAATCTGAAAGAATTTAAAACGCAGCCACTGAAAGTGGCCTGATAGCTTGGTGTCAACTGGCATTAAATAAGTTAATTATTTAACTATTTAACTATTTAGTGATGATTGACACCAATCCCCGAAACTCTCCGGCGGGCGGGCATGCGCCCGCCCCATTTTTCGCCCCGCATTTTCGCATGTCTTTAGTCTTTTGCTGAAAATACGGGGCGCTCCATTTTAAAAGTTTGCCCCTTTTTCATGGTGATGATGCTATAAAGTCGGTGTAGAAATATTACCAGCTATCCAGGAAATAAAACAGGTCATGGATCCAACCTGTCCTTTCCGGTCTGAAATAATAATAAACATGTCTTTGAATAGGTTCGCTCGGTACCTTTCGCGCAACCGGGTCCTTATCAGTGCTCAAAAGTTTCGTCATATCCTCCAGTATAGTGGTTGACTGCGCAAAACGGTCATGGCCTAGAAAGTCGGTTTTTACACTGTCCGCGTTTATAAAGTCCATATTTTTTGCGCCATCCACATAAAAGGGTGGTTTGCTGTATTGCCCCACACGCATATAGCTGCCAATGATGTTGGAAGCCTTTAACGCCCAGTCATTTTTTGCGCCATAAATCGTTACCCGGCGGCAGCATAAGGACAATGGGACGACATATTGCGTTTTAAAAGTTAACGTGTCGATATCCGGGGCCGCCATTACCAGCTCATCAATATTTATATTTTTCAGGTCGGGGCTGCTGCTCAGCTGCAACAGGGCTGTGGCGACCAACCTGTTCCCCATGCTATGGGCGATGATATGCAGCCTTTTGTATTGACTGTTCTTTGCGATCCTTTTGATAAAATCCACGAAAAACGGGGTTGCCGCACTGATGCTGATGCCGTCCTTCTCATACGCCGCCGTCTTTCCGTTGGATGCCCAGCTGTACATAAAGGGCGTCATCGGATAATTGATATCGCGGGATAACTGCGCGGTCCGCAAAGCCGCGTCTTCGAAACTGTTATTGAAGCCATGTACGAAAATAAAGGCATCCGTATTGGCCGAACTGTTCTTGATCATCGCGTCAAAATCCTGGTCGGACAAGGAAACGATACTTTTTTCAATCATACTGTTTTTGGGCGTTTTCCGGAATTGAAGTTTATAGTAATGCGGTTTGTCTATCTCTCCCTCGGTATGATCATCAGGAATAGTAACCAGGGTATAGCCCACAAAATATTTATTCGATTCAGCTACTGTTTCGGTGCCAAATGAAACGGAATGATCCGGCCGTGTTATCCTGTTGCGGTCAGTTCCGTAGAATATCTTTACGGTCGCATAACCCAGCTTTTGCCTGAAAGCGGCACTGGTTTTTGCAGTATCTGGTCTTTTTTGTATGCGGACCAGTCCGGCATCGGAATCAACTTTTGCAAGATCACTTAGTTTAACATAGTCTTCTTCAGGTATAAATTCCTGTGATAATTGCGTTTTCAGGATTTGGGAGTCGATACTGGAATGCGTCCAGGCAATCTTTTTCACTTTACAGGAGCACAGCAAAAGTATCGTTATGAAAAATAAGGGAGTGAATTTTTTCATGATAAAGCAGTTAGGTGATGAGCTAATTTGCTATAAGCAAATTAGTTACAATAAATTTACAAAATAAACCAGGTATAATCCAAACGATTATTTTCCCAGTTAATGCAGTATTAAAATTTACTTGCAATGAGAACCCATACCTTTGTCTAATGACAGAACAGGAACTCGTTGCCTATTTCGAAAACAAAGAATTACCGGAAAGCCTGCGCCTCGACCGTGCATCCACCCAGTATGAAGTGGAGGTAGCCGTGGCTCGTAATATGGAAACTATGCTGTCCAATCCCAAAGATACAGGAGCGAAACATCGTTTAACGCAGATAAAAAACGCGCTGGAAACACCCTATGATGGTCCCGGGATACCAAACCGCTGAGATTAAAAGCATAGGAGTAATGGTGAATTCAATTTGTTACCACTAAGCCCCAGCGAATATGACGGCGGCTTTTTTTACACCAGTGATAGCCGCAATCCGGTAATATGAACGGAAATTAGTTATTTCATTAAATAAGGTCAGAGGGCGAACGGAATTCGAAACCCAGGTATTGCATAGCTGAAATTTTTCAGCCATACCAGTGACGAATGAAGTCGCCTTCAATCCGGAGTGGTTCGACATTTCTCCGGTTAGTTCCTCACATTACAGACAGATTTAATTACCTCTGTAAATCTTACTTTACTTCGTCACTGCTTTGAAACGAAGTGCCCGCCTACGAAAAGTGATTTTTGCCCGAATTGCTATTTATGGGTGAAACCTTATTTTAAAGCTATCGTCGACGTCAGTTTGTGTGAGAGTATCGTGACTTATGGCGAGTTTGACCGGACAAAAGACAGTCTCGTCGCTGTTGTTAAGGTTCCCCGGACTGGTATTTATGCAACCGGACATCCGGCCTTTGGTTTTCAAAACGAAAATAAATTCTATACCGATATCAATAAAGGAGTTAAAGATCGCAGGGAAAAACATGACAAAGGGCACTACAACGCATGGATCTTATGCGCCTGGACGATAGACGGTGTTTTGCTTTCAGATACCTATGATTTTAATGAAGGTATAGAAAACTAGGGTCAAAATGAGGGCACAGAACTGGAAGTAAAATACCTGACGCGGGCGCTGGTCGGTAACCAGTCGGCAGCCAGGAAAATCCATTATGCAGGGCCTGTTTACAGGCGTGTTGATTACGGGAAAGGGTCCTGGGGGTCCCAGCAGGTTTTTGATGTAGATGGCATCCACAAAAACTTTTCTGCTGTATACGGAACCTGTTGCAATACGGCGGTCAGCTGGTTGCCTATTGATTTCCAAATAATAGCTCGGCGTCCGCAAACGCGGATGGCTATAAAATCGACCCTGATAATAATGCCCCCAAAGGCTGGGCTTAATTCAGCGGTTAGGCTTTGACCCCAGGAAAGTACTGAATGAAAGCAGTCCGGTTCCTAATGAACAATAGCCATCCGGGTTTGTAAGTTTCCGATTTGTGCCAGAAATCCTGCGAGAGCATCCATAGCGCCTTGTTTAGAGGTGGTTATGACTTCATAAATACCAGTGTCTGAAGTCAGCGTGTATTCGGAATAGGCACAGATGGGGATCTGCCGGTTATTATTAAAACGCCTGTCCGGGCCACCGTTTTTGTTCACGTATCGCCAGGTGCTGCCAACAATCGTCGCATCCCCGGCAACACTTTCGTCTTCTATGAAGCGCGTGGTCAAACCGCTGATCCTCAAATTCTTGTAAAATACGGCAGCAAAAGTGCCGTTGCGCTTGACAAGCAGCCGTTCGGGTAAAAAATAAACTTCAAGGTTGGTCAATTTCAGGTAAGGTATGGTAACATTCGTTATCAGGTAACGCAAAGGCAGTTGGTTGCTGGATATACCCGGCAACGATGTTCTTTTGATCAGGTTGCCGGCGCCGCCATTACGCTTAAAATCACCGGTGCGCTGCGTGTTCAGGTACTGCCATATTCTCCTGGAACGGGAAAATGTTTCAAAATGTGCCGAAAATTGCTGGTAAACCTGCTTAAACTGTTCATCCATTTCATAATGCAGTTCCATTTCGAAACGGCGTTTATCGATCTTACTTAGCGTTCGGATCCATATCCCGAACCCGATCAGGCCCGCCACCAGAATATAACCGGCATAAGGATCAGCAGCGATCAGTTGATTGTCTGTTACCTGGTCATGGTGTACATGCGCTATTTCAGCAAAGCGGCGGTTAATATAGCCAGCGGAGTCATGAAATGACGCTTTCAGCCATTTGGTACCGGCGGAATCCGCCAGGATGAAGGTTTGGCCTGCGGTCGCGGATTTAATAACCGGTGATTTGGCACTTGGCCGTTCACGGATATTTGCCCCAATCGGCGAGGTGATCCGGACCAGCGTACTATCGCATTCCGGCTGGGAAATAACCGTATTGCCGCGAAAAGAGGTAAAAGCCAGAACCAGCAGGAAGACGACTAAGGGGAAAACCCCGTATAAATTAACGTAGGATACCTGCTTTGACTTATTTGTTAGCTCGTCGATGAAGTCCTTTGAATCGGTATCAGTCAGTTGATAAATGTCAGCAGAGGCGATATGGTGGCCTTGCTCAATAGGGAAGGGAAATGACTGAACCGGCGAATGAACCGGCGAATGGCTGGCCGGCTGGTTTGTGCCCGGGATCTTTCGCCGGTAACTGATCCCATTCGAGCTAAGATTGACATGGGTGCCGCGCGGTCCTATGTTTACCCGTGCGCCTTTAACACCCACGGAATAACTGATGCCACTTTTGGAAAAGTTGACCCGGAACGGGCCGGAGCCGACAGATTTGCGATAAGACCAACCCATGCGAATAAGCGTTTAATTGTTGTTGTTTCCTTTGATAAATTCACGGATTTTTTGCCTGGTCAGGTCGGTGGCGTCAAGACGTTCACCGAAAAAGTCACCGGATGCGTTTTTGATCTGTAATTTGACAAACCAGTCTGTCCATAACTTCTTTAAGATGTCCAGGTCGCGCGGTGTGCCGGGATCCCTGGGCTCCTGCGGACTGACGCTGTGCCTGCCGTTTACTTCCAGTATCAATACCTCCAAATCCGGGAAGTGGTCACTGCAATCCATGATCGGCGTTATATCCGAAGTGGCGTCCGCAACGGACGCGCCAGCCTTTAGTTTGTTGAAAACGGCAGATCTCTGGCCATAAGTGCCCGTATAAAAAGCGATTCCCGTAGCCTGCTTTGTTTGTGCCTCCAGGTAACCGTCGGTCAAAATGATCAGCACGTTCCGGTAACTGGTGAATAAGTTCGAGGTCCGGAGGTTTCTTTTGAGATCATGGTCGAAATAGCTCCAGTATTCAGCACCCTGGGGATTTTGCTTTGCCAACTGGTAGAGCCTGGCAACGTTTTCCTGGTATTGCTGGCCCTCTCGCCGGAAATATAACCTGTAGCTTTTGTCTTTGAAATCCGATAAATCAAAAACCAGGTGGTTTGCAATTGCCCGGAAACCACCCGAAGCCTGGTTGCCCCCGGTCACATCTACGATCAGCCTGTCACTGGAGTTCATTTTAAACTGTGTGGCCGATTTGAACGATTGCCATATCTGATCCATCAATATGGTGTCATTGTTGATCTGGGCGGGATTGTTGACTTCATCATCAATGCGGCCCGAAAGATCTGGCACCACAATCAGGTTGAGGCTTTCCGGCGGTTTGGGTAACCATTGAAGACAATCCCCGGTTTCTTTAGCGGAAAGATTGAATGAACTCAATTTACCGCGTATCGCTGCCAAATAGTCTTCATCACCGGCGAGGTCCGTTTTATGTTTTTCCCAGGATACGCGGACATCCTCGACGCTCCCTGCATTTTGTAAATCGTCCAGGGCCTGGCCTTCAATCGAAGGTTTGATCAGCAGGTAGATAAATAGTACGAAGAAAGTAAGAAAGCCAGCGAGCATGTACCATACCCTGTAGCTGCGTTTTTTGGTTTTACCGGATTTGTCCATAGGTTAGTGTTCCTTACTTAAGCTTTCTAATTTTTTTTCCAGCCATTCCTTTTGCTTGTCCTTGGCTTCGAGTGTACGTTTGTTGGCGTCGACTGGGTACATCAAATTGGTATAGGCATACCATCCCATCATAAATTCGCCTATATAACTTTTTAGTAGAGAGGGGTTAACCGGGATCACGCCGTTTTCATAGCCGATGATATCTTTTTCCTTCTCGGATAATTCGTTTTCGATGATGGCCAGCTGCCCTTTCAATTCATTGATCCTGGTCTGGTGTTCTAAAAGGACCTGCCGCTGATCGGCGATCTTGCGGTCCATATTGTCCAGCCGGATCTCCAGCGCTTTGTCCGGTTGCATTTCATGGTTCTTATGCAGGACATAATGGAGCAGGGCGCCCCAAATGATATACACGACAAACCCGAGGGCCAGTACCAGGTAAAAGTTGATATCGGAAAAGACCATGTGAAATTCCCACTGGTCTTTGGCCAGGCCAGCATTGAAAGCATTGTCGTGAACGCCCTGCGCGATTTTATAACCGATGATGCCGTCGGAAATAAAGGTGAAAACAAGCAGCGCTGCGATAAAAAGGTATTTTCGTTTGGACAAGGCATCGTGTATCAGGAACCCCATGCCAAGAAATATGACTGGAAAAAGCACGATCAGCGCAATAACACCGCCGCCTTTGGTTTTTGCATCCGCGAAAACATTGGGGTTGATAAATCCCAGGCTGCCCTGCTTAACGCCGTAAAAAGCAGAATAGCCCGAGGAAGAATAAAAAACGAATAAATAACAGGTCAATAGTAAGGTGATGAATATGCCGATCACAAAAGGCAAATAATCGATCGCCGGCGCTTCGGTATCTTTCAAATTGACCTTTTCGATTTCAAGCTGTTCGATCTTATCATCGACGGCCTCCTTTTGTTGCCCGACGGTAATCAGCGTAGAATTGAGGCCTTCCCTTTGGTTCTTTTTCTGCAACAATTCTTCCCGGAGCATTTTGATGCGTTGTTTCAGTCCTGCTCCATCCAGCCTTTGCTCGCTGAGGAAGCGCTCATATACGTTGTCCAGCGAGCTGTCCAGGTTGGCCGCATTGGCATTCATATTTTTAGCAGCAATTCTTCCGTAATGCTGATACGTTATTTTCCAACCCGGGCCGTTCGGGTTGCTTAGATTATCAGTACTGAAGTCCGGTAGTGGTTCGGGTTGTTGGTCCATGTTGAAATATTGTGATAAGGTTTAGGTTCTATCGGCCGCTCCAGTCGAAACTGACGGCAAGCTGCGCGCAGAAAATCCGGTCAATGCCACCATCGTGCTTATTAATTACGGCAGTTACCTGATCCAGTACGCTTTCCGCACTTACGGCGCCATATTTTAATAAAGTTGTATTTGGCAATTGTTGGGTGACTGGATTGTTTGTGCCCCTGCTGAAGCCGGCAATGGTGTTTTTATATCCCAGGGATTCAAGCTCTTTTTTGATCTCCGTGTGATTTCTTTTAATGTCGTAGGTGATAATAACGTCCATGATTTCTAGTGGATTAAATTTTGTATTTATCTTATTCTCCGTGTATAGGCTTTATCAACGTACCGTTTGATAAAGCTGCAAAGGCCACTGCCTGATATGGCCAGGGACTTCATTGATTCAATATTACTTGCACCGGCGCTTGCGTAAGTATATTCATATATCGCACCGCTTGTAAACTGCACAAGAATGAATGTATCTCCGATTTGATAAGCGGCCACACCGGAGTTGCCGCTTCTGTTTGCGTATCTTTCCATGGCCAATCCGGCTTATTGCTTTAGCCAGTCGTAGTCGATCAAATGCGCTAAGTTGTCTGTCAATTTATTGTCGGGATTGGATCGTAAGTAGCGACCGTCAACAACGCTTACTTTTTCGCCATTTTTCCAAAAGGCTGCAGCGTAATCCCAGATCCAGGTGACCGCACTATTGCCGGGCTGACTAAGAATCCGGACCGCATCGGCTTTTGAAGTTTTTATACTTCTTGGAATGGACTTTTCTCTGATTTCATGAAATGCATAATGCGTGATCGCATTATTATCATTGGCATCTTTCCATATGCCGGATATTTTATAATTTGCCATCTTTTGTGTATCAATTGTAATTAATACCTCAAAATTAGATCAAGAGGAGGGGTTTTCTTTACGGGAAACCGTAATGTGAAGGATAATCGGAATAAAGTTATTTTTCCCAGTGACAAAGGGTTTTTCCTCTTCTTTTGGCTTCCCCGAGCGTCAGCTTAACGATCCGGTGGCTGCAATTACGCAGCCCCTTGCAATTAGGGTTGAGATGGTATTTTTTTCCGTTGGAGCTCTCGCAGATGTAAACGATCGTGTTATCAGTAGGAGTGATTGCCGTTTTGCAGTCACTTAGGAGCAGGAACAGCAGCAGAAAGGTTTTCATTTTATAACTGTGAAGTGGCACGATCAAATCGCATAAATATAAAATTATTTCTCATTAAATATAACTTTCTGCTGCCGATGATTTTACCTGGTGTGGCAGGACCGTGAACAGGTCTTACAGCCGTCAGCTGACGGATAAGTTTCCTTAGCCTTATCAACGGCTGGCTTGCAGGATGAATAGTCGCCCAGATACTGCCTGTCGGTTTCGTTCGGCAGGTAGATGCAATTTTCGGTGTGGACCTCGTGGTCGCCGTTGGTTTGCGCCCGTTTGTTTACGTAATACCTCATAATTTTTAATTTTAGATTTAAATCTAAAATTAAAAGGACTTACCGGCCTATCCTTACGGGAAACCGTAGGGCTCGCGATCAGATAATCCTGTGGTCCTTGCAATAAGCCACAAGCTGTTCATTCTTGGTAAACTCCAGGACCTCTTTGATCTGGTTCAGCCTTTTTTCGATGCTACTCAGGCTGGAAGGGGTAATATTTTGTTGCTGCAGGTAAAGTGGGATATCTTTCTGTAGGGTGCCTTTTGCCAATTGAGAAATGATCATGATATCATAGCCCGTAAAGTCATGGGCATTTTTTGCCCTGATGGCTTGCTGAAATTCTGCAGGGATGTGTTTCTTATTGTTGCTGATGGTTTGGAGTGCTTCTTTTAGTTCCAGCGCGTCCTCGCGGCCTTTTCGTACATAGCCGTTAATATCGTGCTGCCGGAAAAGCAGCGTGACAACTGCCGGATTGGGCTCAGCTGAAAATACCAGCACTTTTAAACCGGGTTGAAGCTTCCTCGCCGCTTCTATCAACGCCGTCCCGCTGCCGATCATTTGTTCACGGCCATCTTCATCAAAAGACAAATCGGTAATCAGCAGGTCATAGGGCTTGCCATCCTGCATCGCTTTTTTTAGCCTTAACAGCGCGTCATCACAATAATAGGCATAATGTGGTTCGCCAATGCCCAAGTCTTTCAGGGTTTGTTCGACAGAGATCTTTACGCTCTGGTGGTCTTCAGCGATAAGTACGGTATGGAACATCATAATGTTTAGTCGATAGGAAACGATATTTGAATTTCAAGCCCCTGAACAGGGCCACTGCCAAATATAAAAGTGCCCTTCATGGCTTTTATACGGTTTCCCGTATTCGTCAGTCCGTTTTTGCGCACAGCGCTGTCTGACATGCCGATGCCATCATCGATATAAGTGATCTGGCAGTTCCCCTCAAGCTCTTCAAATTTAACCACCACGTTCCGTGCCTGGCTGTGTTTTTGCATGTTGACCATTAGTTCCTGTAGGATATACTTCAGTTCATACCTGTTAACCGTGTTCACTTTCCGCCACAGTTCATTGCTGTTGCCAACCAGCAGGATCTTCGTTTCATCCGTGGCGAAAGCGATCAGTAATTCATTTATCTTCTGATGGAAATTCTCCTCTTGCCCGTATTGCAGGTCGTACGAAACGTCACGCGCCCGGTGATAGATATCTTCAATGTCATCCAGCAGCCAATCGATACTTACCGTCTTATCCTGCTGGATTTTTTTCATTACGCGGTAAATATCGTTGGCAAGTGTGTCATGGACCTTCTTTGAAGCTTTACGCTGTGTTTCCTGAACCGCATTTTGAGTAGCCAGCGCCTGTTGCCTTTTTCTTTTTTTCATCCAAAAAAAGAGCACTACGCCGAGGATAGCGACAACCAGGATAATACAACCAATCGCGACCTGCTGTTTAATGATTTGATAACGGGCCTGCACATTGTCTTTTTCCAGCCTAAGCGCGTCCGACTTGTTCTTTTCAGAATTGTACCGGATCAAAGCAAATTGATTTTTGGCCGAATTGCGTTCGGACTGGATACTGTCGTTAAGCTTTATATAGGACGAAAAATAAACCCTTGATTTGGCGGCAGGGCCCACTTCAACCATTTTTTTTAGTGCGATGAGCTGGTCGTCAGGGCTGCGCAATCGTAGCGCTACCTGGTACATCCTGCTGGCATAAAAATAAGCCGAATCCGGGCGTGATTGGGTATAGTAGTTGGCGATGTGGGAATAGCTCGAGTTCTCACCCCAGATATCATGCTCTTTAAGACGAATATTCAGCGCCTTTAACAGATACGGAGCAGCGTTATAAGAGGGGGTCTGAAGCCATCTGGTTGTGGCTAAGTTGGTCAGTATCCGGGCATAGGTGCCGGGAGCCTTCACTTGTTTGATGATTTCATCGTATAAAGGGAGAGCCTGTTTATAGCTGCCTTTTTCCTGGTAGGCAAGCGCTTTGTTATTCAGAAAGATCAATCGGTAAGCAGGCATTGCCGAAAATCTTATGGCCAGGTCAAAATAGGGTATTGCGGTATCATAATTTCTGAGCCTGACGCTGGTTAGCCCGAGTTCGTTGTAATCAGAGGCAAGGCAACTATGGTCTTTTATATTTGCGGTATCGAGGTATTTCAACGATTGCAAGAGGCTTTCCTGGGCACCAAAATAATCGCCGGCATCCGACTGTATAACGGCCATATAATTATAGGCTACGCCTATTTGCAAACTGTCTTTAGAAAGATTTACAGTTTTGTTGAAATAATAAAAGGCGGAATCGTTATGGCGGTCGAGAAATGAGATCGCTTTTGTGTAATACGGTAAGGGTGCCGCTTTTGTTCCGGGGCGGTTTGGTTTGCAGGCTGCCAATGCCACGATCAGAGCGGATAGCAGCAGTAATAGTTTTTTCAATTTTTCTTTTTGCTGAAATAAAGATAGAACTATTTACTATAAAAAAGTAAGGCAGGCCTCCAGGCCTGCCTTACTGATAAACCATGTCTCACTAACTGTGTGGGGGGGGTACAGGTGGCACGTGACCGCCGTCGCCGCCTGTAGGATCGTCCTGTGTAGTGACAGTTGTTGTACCTTTTCCTTGTGTATCATATTTGTGCGCAGGGCATGCGAATGCCATAAAGAGCGCTAACATCAGCTCAAACATTTTCTTAAAATTTAAATAGTGAATAAATCCGGCAGCTGCCCGAAACCTGGTTCCGGGCCTGACTGCCAACCGCGTAAGAAGCGCTTCTTACATTTTTTGGGAAGTGAGAGTACTGATTGCGGAAGCCATATTCTGCTTCCCAGGCCGGAATCTTTCCTCCGCTCTCAGCGCTCTTTAGTTAACCCGGCCAGACGTCCGCCGAATTCGAAAGCAAATGTATGGTGGTGTAAAACGCTTATTTGCAGCCTATTCCGATATTTCCGATTATTCCGGCTCGTTTCCGATGGGGCCGTCCGGTTTCCGAAAATTCTTTAGCTTTACTATTATTTTTTTTGAAAATGTTTGAGGATTATGAATTAGAAGTATTACGGGACTACCTGGAAAAGAAGGTTAAGGGCGATCTGCTGAACAATATAATGCACCCGACGCCTGCGAAGCTGAAAAAGGAGAGCGTCGCTGTATTTGACCGGCGTTACCAAAGGGGGGATGAGATGATGCTCCGCTCATTTTTCGAACTTACCGGCGACTCAGAAACCTACCGTTTGGCGATCAAAAAATGGGAAACTGATAAGTTCAGGCCGCTGAACCTTGTTTTGAATAAGGGTCCGCTTAAAACTGATGAAAAGAATATCGAGTTGCTTGCCTGGCTGATTGATTTTAAGCCGAGGCCTTATGCTATATGGTTGAAAGATCAGAAAAGCAAAACTGAAACTACTTCAGCCAAGCCGGACGAGAAATTGTCAGAAGAGCAGAAGCAGGCTACTGCCGCCCACGCAGATCAGGAAGAAGTGGGAGAAATGGAAAAAGGTTTGCCGGACATAACAACAGGAGGAACGGTTAAGCGTACACCTCGAGTCTTGGTTTATTGTATATTGATCGCTGTAATTGCATTAACGGGTTATGTTTTACTGAAGAGCCGGACACCTGTCGTAGGAGAAAAATGTATGTATTGGACCGGTGACCATTATGAACCTATAGCCTGCGATAAAAGGCCGGCTGATACAACCTTGACCGTAATTGGATTAGATAGCAACAAAATGATCCATTTCCGGAGAATAACCCGTGCGGACACGCTGACCGCGTCATCTGTAGGAAAGGTATGGTATATTAAAATAAATGATTCAATTGAATATTATACCGAGCCCGGTGAACATCCTTTACATCCTGAAAGGAGACTGTTACCGTTGACTGCCCATATTCTGGATATACACCCGCGTAAGCCTGGTTGACAAAACTGGAAATTCTGGAGCCATTGACCACCTTATTCCGAGACGCCGTGCAGGTAATTCTGCTACACTTTGACCACATTAAACCCCTGACTATTAGTTGCGATTTTTCTAATTATCAACACAACCCGGCGCTCTAAAGCGCACGGAATAGCTTGGTTAAACCTCCCGGAATACCCACCAGACGGTCAAGCTATTTAATAGCTGTTTTTTATAAGAAATTTCCAACGGCCGCTGATATTGATCTTGATTACGTATTATACTTTTAATTCGACGAACGTCTTTGAGGTGAACGGTAATGTAATTGCCATCTTTTTCCAGGTACAGGATGTCATTCAATTTTACCTGGTGGGTTTGCGGGCCGCTTTTGATGAATACGGTTGCGTCGTCTGCTTTTTGCGGGGCACTGTTCGGGACAGGGCTTGCAGCCCCGGCTTTATTCACCGCTGCCAGAAAACGCTCAGCCCATCTTATTTTAAATTCTTTTCAATATCCGCAATAGGGGTTGGGTTAAATGTTTCGACATTGTATATGACAAAAAAGCCTCAGCGAAAATAGTTGAGGCTTTGTATCTGAAATAACTATGCTATTTGCAAAAGCTTTTCATAATCATATTTATTATATTTCTGATCCGCTTCTTTCTCTTTCTGCAATAAAAGGAGGTCATTCTTTACCTGTATTTTCAACCATAGATCTGCGGGAGTGTGAAAAAAATAGGAGAATTTTAATGCAAGCTCTGTGTTGAATCTACGGTCACTGCGGTAGTATTTATTCAGGTTGGCTCCATCCATTTCAATAAACCGGGCAAAGGCTGTTTTGTTAATCCCCAATACTTTCAGGAAATCAGTCACGAAACTCTCGATAGTACAAATATTGTCCAATGTAACTGAATCTTCCTGTAAGTAATGCTCCATCCGGTACTGAACGGCTAACATAGCATTCCGGCGCAAACGTTCCGGAGAACGTTTGCTGTTATGTAATTTAGCCAATTCAGCTATCTTAGCTGCCTTTTCTTTTGTACGTGAATGTCCATCATTAGGGCCAATGGTCAAATCTGCCGTCCTGGTAATTTCCCCATGATCCGCGACCCTTTTTGAAATCTTTTTATTTCTTTCCATTTTCTTTTTTCGATTTAGGATGAAGATATTTTTCTACCAACGCTTCACCATCTTCATCCAAAATAACCATCGTTGTATCACTCCATCGTTTAGCATTATACTTTGTTGAGTAAAGCGACATCAATTTGACTTCATCTTCTTTCTTTTCTTCCAGCACATCGAATTGCAGCATGCCGTTATAATCTCCAACTCCTTCTGTGAGGCTGAGCTGAAAAGCGAATGCTATCAGACATCCCGCAACATTGTCGTGCTTTTTCTTATCTGTTTTATTATGAGGCGCAACCTCCACAAAAGCCATATAAGGCTGCTTTTTATCTATCAACTGGAATATCATACACCCTTCTATAATTTCAGGGGTATCTTCCGTTACTAAAAGGTAACCTGTTGCATTTTTTAATTTCTTTAACTCCTTATCAAAATTAAATCTCCAGTCCTGTTGTATGGAGGGCATCTCCGCAACTTTACCTTTTTTAATCAGGGCGGCCACTTCTTCAGCAGTAGCTGCCTTTATTATTTTTACTTTCATTCTAACATATATACTTCATATCGTTCCGATTTTATGATCTGTAATAAAGATACGAAATTTATTTTATTGGTACAAATTGTACCAGTTTTTGTTTGATCATAATATCAATTTGGGTTCAATTTAATTTGCAAATGCCACTTGCAAAATTATATGCAGTTAGTCTAAAGCTTCTTCAATACTGCTTGCAACTAATTCATCGTCATATTCTTCCAAATAGGTTCTCGTCATTTCTTCGGTCTCATGACCCATCGCTTCCTGGATAATACTCACATCAACCTTTTTGTGTTTTAGATTGGTTGCAAACGAATGCCGGGCTACATAAGATGTAACGGTGCGGTCAATGCCTTTTGCATCTTTAATGGTCTTTAAATCTTCATTAAGGTCTTTTAAACCACTGTCAATCCGCGCGTCTATCTTAGACGCGGTATCATGTTCCGCCTTCAATACAGGGAAAATATAACCACCGTCACTTTGTAACGGGTAATTTCTGAAAATTTCAACGATGGCCTTTGCTTTTGAATGAAGCTTGAAATCGTAAAGCCGCTTATTTTTGCTTCTCCTATAGCGCAGGATATCACCGGTAATATTGTCTTCTTTCAGCTTAACGATATCATTGAAATTGATGCCCCGGCAATAGTAACTGAACAAAAATATTTGCTGGCTCCGGTATAGGCGTGAACTATAATCCGCCTCATAGTTTTCTATCAATTTCATGTCACCGGCAGAAATCGCGCGTTTGCTTGTTTTGTACTTTTTATATGGTTTAAACTTAATGATCTTCTTAGGGTGGTGGTCTTTCGGACACATGCCTGCCGCGATCGCCAGGTTCCAGATCCGGTAAAATGTGCGCAGATAAGCACTCATGGATGTTTCTTTCAGGTCTTGCTGAATCAGGTAATTTTCAAGTGCTTCAAAATCAGCTTTAGTAAAATTAACAAATGCTTTATCCTTTTCGCCGAAGACGTGTTTTAAAACGTATTCCTTCAAATTATCAAACGTATTTGCATAACCAATCTTATCGTTTGCCAGCAGTTCATCAATAATGCTTTGCGTGAAAGCGTATAGCTTAGCGGCAACAACCGGCTTGTTCGACTTCTTGACCTTCGCGATCAGGTCAGCCAGGGAGATAAATTCATGTCCGTTCTTTTTCATCAGCTTTACCTCAAATTCGATCTCTTCGAATTTGTCATCAATCTCGCGGCTGATCTTTTTGTATTGTGGATGGGTGAGGGCCGGGCCATTCGTTTCGAAGTCCCAATGTTCGGGTGTAGACTTATAACCAATGGACAAGAATTTCTGTTCTTTGTAAAGAGTAAGTCTGATGCGAATCTCCCGCTCACCATTCTCACTAATCCTGTCCGTCCTTAGCGTGACTTTCTTTAAAACATCCATATATTTCTTATATTTGATTAATATTACCCCAATGGGACTACTAAAACCCCAAAATATTGGTAATCCCAAGCTAAAATGGGATTACTATGGGACTACTAAAGTCGGAAAAATAAGCGATTTTTTGAAATAAAATGAAAAATAAAATTTCATAAATACTTGATAATAAATTATTTGCGAATATTTGAATGCTATTGAATAGGGCGAAAAATTTTATGGCATGCAAGAGGTCATCGGTTCGACTCCGATATTCTCCACCTTGATAATCAGGCTTTTAGAGTGACTTCTGAAAGCCTAATTTTTTTTAGTCCAACATTAGTCCGACATTTTTAATTAGTTTTTTTAAACTTATTAAGCCTGAGGGGTCTTAATAATAAGCCCTTATCAGCTTTTAAAGCTTCGCTGAACAAAAAAGGATAAGAACGACAGAATGAATGTTAAAATTTATATCTATCATCGTTGCTGGAGGTCGGAAGTTTAAATATTCTCATCCCGCTTGATTATCAATTCTTTATGAAATTAATTCATAGACGATTTTTTCTTAGGTATAGCAACAGTATAACAATTTGGCTTAGTTTTATGGGTTTTAATTATCGAAAATATTAATTAAAATGTTTCCTTTGGCTTTACTTGGTTGTTTAATTCAATTAATCGACTAAAAGCCTTACTCATCCTGTTCTTCAAATCTATTTCGACTGATGTGTCCATGTCAATCTGTAAATAATGGTCGTCTTTCGAAAAATATTCAATCTGATGTATTCCAGTGTAGCTAACGAATTTCGCTTTATATCCATCCGTATACAGTAAAATAGCAGATGTACCAACACTCGCCTCGGTAATAGCATCAAAGGATAAACTATACATATAGATACCACCATCATCTATACTACGTCGAGTCATAATAATGTTATTGTTTTTCACGGAAAAAGAACATTTAAAGTATGTATTATCGTTGTTGCCGCAAGCAATTATTTTTTGAGTAAGCCCAGCAATCGTTTCTTCCCTTGTTTGTGCCTTTAAAGACGTTGTCAAACAGATTAAGCCAAATATTAATAACAAGGTTCTTCGGTGTTATTATTTTGTGTTTTATTTGTGATAAGGCGATTATTGAAATGAAAAGACAAAATAGCAGGCAAGGTTTAAAACCCATCAATATTTACATTATCAGCTGATTAAAGAGGCATAAATTAATTAATTTCGGCTCATTAACCGGGGAAAAATGCTTATTTTAGTAAGCATTTACCACTATCCCATAGTTATGGCGGTAAATCCATAAACCTGATTATAAGCACCTGCCTGTTAATGAAAAAAAGGATATACCTGCATTTTGGAATCGCGTTCCTGCTGCCACTGCTGTTTATTTTTTCACAATGCTTATATAAGGATAAACCCGCCGACCCAAGGGGAAGCAACTATGCAGGATCAGCCTCCTGTATCAAATGCCATAAGGATGTGTACGAAAATTACTTACATGATCCGCATTACAAAACCAGCAGGCTGGCCTCATCAAATACCGTACACGGGAGCTTCAACCCAGGTTTAAATACGGTAGCTTTTAACGATAGTGTAAAGGTGATGATGGAAAAGCACCATAATGATCTTTACCAGGCCCTTTATATCAACAGCGTATTAACCAAAAAGGAGCGTTTCGATATTGTTTTTGGCAGTAACCGTGGCGAAACCTATTTATATTGGAAAGATAAAGAGCTTTACGAGCTGCCCATCACTTACTTCCTCAGCATCCACCAATGGGCGAATAGTCCCGGATATAATGGCAATTTTGTTGATTTTAACCGGGTAATGGGGCGGCATTGCTTCGAGTGCCACAGTTCTTATATCCAGGACATTCCGCACACGGCCAGTTTTATGGATAATACCGAATGGCTCGATAAAAACTCCATGGTGCTAAGCATTGATTGCGAGCGCTGCCATGGACCGGCATCTGAACATGTGAACTATCACACCCAGAATCCGGATGACAAAAACCCCATGTACATTTCAACCATCGGTTCTTTATCGAGGGCGCAGCGGATAGATGTTTGCGCGCAATGCCATTCGGGTAACAAAAGTGTGCTGACGAGGTCGATATTTGGATTTAAGCCGGGAGATACGCTTGCCAATTTTAAAGAAGGCGAGTATTTTCATAAAAAAACCGATCTGGCGAGCATAGATGTTCATGGGAACCAGGCAGAGCTGTTAACCAGCAGCCAGTGTTTTATTAAAGGGAAAATTGAATGCGGCACTTGCCATAATATCCATAACGACAAGGTAGAAACTATCAGCATGTATTCGCTGCATTGCACCAGCTGCCATAGCGAGGCTAAACATAATTTTTGTAAAATGGCTAGTCAGTTAGGGCCGGCTATAAACAGCAACTGTATCGATTGCCACATGCCGGTAAAAACATCCAACGTAATTGTGATCAATGAAAAGGGCTTGCCAACCAACCCGCCCTTTATGGCACGTATTCACCGCATAGCGATATATCCCAGTGAATCAAAGAAAATAATGGCCTGGCTTAAAACCTCGCCGGTATCTGCCAAAAACTGATAGTTTATTTACTTTTGAACGGATCTATCAATTGGATACTCCCATCGGCGTTGTGTTTAAGTTCTGTAACCTTTACGTTTCGTAAATGGGTCTTGTCCGAGAGTTGCGTATCATGATAAAAGATATACCATTTACCCTTAAACTCAACAATGGAGTGGTGGGTTGTCCAGCCTTGTACGGGCTTCATGAAAACGCCTCGGTAAACGAACGGACCAAAGGGGTTATCGCCTATAGCGTAAGCCAGCAGGTGGGTATCGCCGGTTGAGTATGAGAAATAATATTTACCGTTGTACCTATGCATCCACGACCCTTCAAAAAAACGGCGATCATGGTCTTTACCCAATAGCGGTTTGCCGTCTTTGTCTACGATAAGCACATCTTTAACCGGGCCATCAAAATGCAGCATATCCTTACTCATTTTAACTACCTTACAACTCAAGGCCGGCTCGTCGTCCTTTTGCAGATCGGTTTTTGAGCCATTGGCATCGTACTTTCCGGTGGCCCATTTTTGCAGCTGACCACCCCATATCCCGCCGAAATACATATAAGCGTTACCATCGTCATCGGTAAATACAGCGGGATCGATACTAAAGCTGCACTCGATCGGCGTTTTCTTCGCCTTGAACGGCCCAGCAGGCAGCGGAGATGTAGCTACGCCAATTCTGAATATATCATTTTTATCTTTTACGGGGAAGTACAGGTAATACGTGCCGTTTTTATAAGCAGCATCCGGAGCCCATAACTGCCTGCCCGCCCAAGGTATATCCTTAATATCCAGCGCTATGCCATTATCGGTAACTTTTCCATTGATACTATCCATGGAAAGGATGTGATAATCACGCATGGCAAAATGATCGCCGTTGTCGTTTTCAGGGATTCCTGCGTCGATATCATGAGAGGGATAGATGTAGATCTTCCCATCAAATACATGGGCTGATGGATCGGCAGTGTAAATGGTACTGATAATAGGCTGGGAAAGATACTTCCCGGTATCTGTAGTAAGGCTTTGCGCGTTGGCCGGTTGGCAGGTGCTGATCGCCGCTATGGTAACCAACAAAGTCAACAGCAACAGCAGTCTACTATTTTTTTGATGCGTTTTATTCCATTTATTTAATTGCATATCGCCTTATGTTTTGATATTGTATTGAACCCCGTTTTACATTTTCATACCCGGCATGTCTTTTGGGAAATTGAATTTAAGTAGCTTGAATGTGTGGATGGCATTAACCCCTTCGGTTATTTTGATGTTTTCATTTATGGCAACGTTTTTAAACTCCTGCGTGATGCCGGTGGCGGGCCATTTTATTTCAATGTTTTCGATAGTTGCTGCCCTGGCTATGCCGATGTGCTGCTGCAAAGGATTAGCGCCAAAGCTGCCGCCGGAGTTCACATCGCGATAAACCGATCGTTCTACCCCATTGCTTTTAAAGGTTACTTTTATTTTGGCGCCTATCGCCGCCCGGTTTGACCGCACACCTTCCAGTAATATATTTATCCAGTTATTGTTGTTTTGACCGGGGTTGATATAAAGTGAATTTTCATACGAGTCGCCTGCATACGCTCCGCCCATGTGGATGTAGATATCTTCGGTGCCATCGTTATCCAGGTCGGCGAACGCTACTGCATGCCCTTTTTGTAAATTGCCTACCCTGGCCGACGTGGTTACATCGGCAAAGCTTTTCCCATCTATATTCCGGAACAACTTATCGGGAATTAACGAAGTAAACTGGGGATTGCCGGTACCGAGAAAAAAGTCGAGATAGCCATCGTTATCTATATCGCCAAAATTGGCGCCCATGGCAAAGGCGATCTTATTTAAACCAGTTTCGGCAGATACATTTTTAAATGTTCCATCGTGCATATTTTTGTATAGAAAAACTTTACCTGCATCGCTTGTAGGCAAATTCAATGCTTCCCTGGCGGCATTATCAGCTAAGGATTCCGTAACGCCGTAACCGCATACCAATAGATCCAGCCAACCGTCATTATCATAATCCCAAAACCAGGTAGCAAAGGTGCCCGCATTTTGTTTGCCTAAGCCCGCTTGTTCGGTTTGGTTCACAAATTTAACCGGACCGCCTTTCGTCGTTTCATTTTTCAGCAGTATTTCCTTGCCATCCATGGTTGAAATAAACAGGTCTGTACGGCCATCCTTATCATAATCGCCTGAGGTAACTCCTTTTACAAAAGCCTTTATATCGCAGTTGGCTTTGGCCGCCGCCTCGGTAAAAGTGCCATCGTGGTTATTAATAAATAACTGGCACGGATTCGCCTTGCCACCCGGCCTTGTTTCGCTGCCGATAAAAACATCCAGCCAGCCATCGTTATTAAAATCGGCCCAGGTTGCCGTTTGTGTAGGATGAAGCGTGAGCAAGCCGCTCTCTTTGGTAACATCGGTAAATGTGCCGTCGCCGTTGTTTCTTAATAAGGAACTCGGCTCTTGCCCGTATTTGCCTTTCCAGGCCCCGCGCAACACCAAAATATCCTTAAACCCATCATTATTATAGTCGGTTTGCATAATATTGAGTCCGCCTGTCAAATAGCCCAGGCCCGATGCCTTCGACATATCGGTAAAAGTGCCGTTCCTGTTATTCTGGAAGTAGTGCATAGACTCTTTCAAATCCCAGCTGCTGAGCACAATATCCGGGTAGCCATCATTATTAAAATCATCAACAATGGTTCCACCAGCCTGCGATTTTACATTCAAACCAACACTAGCCGCCACATCTGTAAAAGGCCTCAACATGTGCAGCGTATCGGAACTTGTTTTGATGAGAAATGCTGGCGGCACCAGCTGCGGATACCCGCCGATAGTCATGTAAGCGATATTCATCAACCACATGGATTCATAATCCTTAGGGTTATCATGCAATAATTGCGTATATACCTCAATGGCTTTACTTGAACCATAAACATCCATATGCATGCCGCCTTTGCTGATGGGATAGGTACAGGATTCCGCGCAATGGCGATTGATACAATTGGTACGTTCGCCTAAGCGCAGATAAGATAAGGCCAGTAATTTTTCGACCTTTTCGCGGGGCACCATGTAGTTGTTTTTTTTATCCAGCATGGCCAATAAAACATTCACGGCCTTTTGTTCCTGGCCCAATTGCAGCAAGGCGTTTGCTTTATAGTATTCCGCACCCTCGATAGTTACCTTTTCGGTAGATGTTTGAATGATGGAATCGGTATATTTTAAAACAGATTCGGGAGAAAAAGGATTCTGGGGACTGCTCTCATATTTATCCACCGCGCCTAACAGATCAATCATTTGCTGGTTGGGCGTAGCTTTATGCCTGCATGCAGCAAACGACAGCAACACTACAATATATAAAGGCTTTAAAAATCGTTTCATCAGCTTATTTGATATTTAAAATGCGTTCAACGCCCTGGCTGTTTGTAATGGTAACCGATGCCACGTTAGCATCAACCATAATAAACCTGCCGGATTGCGACAGGAAGGATGAGCCGTAATAAACCTCCTGTTTTATAGCCGTGCCGTTCTTATACTTAAGCACGGCGCTCATATCTGCCTGCTGTAATGGGATGCAGTTTACGTTTCTTTTCAGCTCAAACACTTTTAAGGCGTTCTTATTCTGGCTAGCGGCTAACAGCAATTTGCCGTTGCTGCCTTTCAGTTTAACCAGCGCCTTGCCATTGCCGGGGATATAGATGCCGCTTTGCAGTATCGACAAGGGAGCAAAGTTTCCATTGCCATCGCCTTTTAAAAATAGGCCGTTAAGTGCGTCATACCGCCCGACAGAAACATCGGTACCAAAATCGTTTCCATTAATGACCACGTCG